>Ga0233428_1003285_pt1 | contig 14009 bp, 10 predicted proteins | sample SI_118_April2016_4_FD_179890 | JGI IMG/M metagenome (GOLD analysis project Ga0233428, IMG submission 179890) | Seawater microbial communities from Saanich Inlet, British Columbia, Canada - SI_118_April2016_120_MG | ecosystem: Environmental > Aquatic > Marine > Inlet | place: Canada: British... | reverse complement strand
CGGCGTCATAGGCTGCTTTGGTGACTTCCTTGCCATTGATCAAGTAGTAACGAGTGACCGAATCGAATCCGTCGCCCGTTTGCGTATCGACTTCAATCCTCGTGCCTGGTGGGATGTCAGCCACCCATTCCACCGAACGAATGCTACGAGCTCCGCCTAGAGACAGGTCCGCAGACTCTATTTCAACCTGTTTCGGATATCCCTCAGCGTGAAAAACAAATAGTTGCAGGGCACGGTGAAACTGCGGCGGCTTGGTGACTCGCCACAGGAATAGACGCATGTCACGAGGTGCGAAATTGAAGTCGAACATGAATCGACCCGTGTTCAGCACTTCGGAGAGAAGATCGTAGTGGTAGGGTCCCTCGGTAACTGGGTCGGCGCTATTGCTGGAAGAGCCATTGGATGTAAGGAAATCAAAGTTCGACCAGGACCCTTGTTTGTCTCGTTCGAAGCCATAGATGACTGGACTCTGGCCTCCGACGATGGGGAAAAACACAACTCGGTCGATACGAAAGACACTGCCAAAATCAATCGTCTGCCACACACCTGACTTGCGCCAGTCCCCCTTGTCCGAGCCTTCAATCGTCCACGTGCGAAAGCCAACATCCTCGTCCAGCATCTCATCCGCACCACTACCCTTCCCACAGCCCTCACAATCGCGATCCTTTGAGGTCCACGTCGTACCACCCCAATGAGGATCGCCGTCTTCGCGCCGCGTGGGTGTGCCAACCATGCCGCCGAGATTGAAGCCGATCCCATCGACCTCGATCTCAGCCAGCGCTGCATCTGGAGTGGCACCAGCCGCCTCGAAGCGAATGAACCGGATCACATCGAAGTTCGCCGTCGAACTCAGGTCGAGGTGAGCACCTTCGGCATTGGTCCCAAGACCCGTCGTCTGCAGATTGAATTCGACAACCTGGCTCGAATTGTTGTTGATCGGCCGTCCGACTCGATCGTAGACGACCAGTGGTTGAGCGCTGCCAAAGACGGGAATACCTGGGCTTGTAAAGACGGAGAAGAAACTGAAGGGCCGAGCTCCCTCTTCGTCCGGAAATATGACACGAATTTTGTCAGCTACGACGGCGCGACCGAGGTCTAGTTCGACCCACCAAAGCTGGACGGGATCATTTGGATTCGGCTGCCAGTATGTATTGGGATCCTGATCGCGGATGTTGTCAGCCGAGAATTGATTCGATGGAGATCGTGCCGGGCGTGACCCAAAAGAGCCGATCGTGATGGAAGAATGACCATCGATATTGGCGACGGCGTTAAATGTCCTGTCGAAACGCTTCACTGCGACACCCTCGTCCGTCACATTGACCAACCCTTGCGGGTGCTGCCAATCTGCGAAGTCACTCGTGTCGAAGACCAAATCCTGCGCGGTCGCCCCACTGATCGTAGTTGTCAGCAGAAGGGCCGTGAGCAAAGTGGGTGTGCGTAGATTACGTTTCATGGCGTTTCTCGGCTTGGGACGATCAGTATGCAACCGCCACCGGTTGAAAACGGGAAACCACTCCCCCGTCAACATCAATTTCGACACGAATCAGATACATCCCTGGCGGCACGGGGCCCCCATCATCATTTGTGCCATCCCACGCCGGATCGTAGGCACCTGATACGGCACGGTCCGACAGGACGGCGCGCACCCGACGCCCTGCCACATCGTAGACATCTACACGGAAGGCTCCATCCTGCACGCCGAACAGATCGAAGAGAATCTTCGTCTCATCGTTGATGTTGTCTCCATTCGGCGTAACAACAGGGGTCGACAATCGAATTTGGCGCAAGACACCGAATCTTGTGTCACTGGCGATCACCTGGACACCATCGCTATTGATATCCTCGCGCGCATCCCCTGCCTCGATCGACTGCGGCAATTGGCTGCCCACACCGCTGTTGAAAATACGGCCCTCCAGAAACAGGGACGCCTGAAAGATGGCGCTGCGGAATCGAATTCGCATCGCCGCATCTCGTTGGATCACTGTGGGCAATGTCAAAGCAAGGCGGCCGGGTTCCTGGGTCAGAACAAAGTCGGTTCCCTCTACGCCCAATGTTCCATCGATCTCGACATCGACAAAACGCGCTCCAGCAGGCAAGGACAGTTCAACTCCGTCGAAACCGGCGAGTTCGCCACTGCCGGCGACAGTTCTCAAATCGTAGGCAAAGAGGGTGTCCACTCCCATGGGCACCTCAACCGCGCCCTGGGCAGAAACTGGCACACCATCGATCGAAATCTCGGCAAGAGCGCTATCGGCCAGAAGTGGCGACACCTCGAAGGAGAGACTATCCAGAACACCGAAGGCCATCGGATCTTCTGTGACGATCTCGAAGGAGAACTGGAGGAACTTGCTGCCATCGGAAGACTTGTTTTCTGAACCGGAGCGTTCGTATGGAACGGACCAATTGTTCCAGTCCTCCGTGTCGTCGGCACGACGTGCCCTGAAACCAGGGACTCCCTCGCTGAATCTGCCATCCACTCGAGGGGCACGGAAATAGGTCGTCTTGTCCACTAAGAGCGAGCGACCAAGATCGTCGAAAATGAAATAGTCCGTCGGGTCTGCATCGGCGCCCGCCCGTGTGCGCAAAACCAACTCTACCGGGGCCGAAGGGTCCTCAAAGATTTCGCCCGAGGGCGCCTGCCGATAGCGGGTGAAGTTCCAGTTGACTGTGCCCAGACTGACTGGCGTACCGAAAGAATGCGGCGCCGAGATATATCGTGCCTCTTGTGGGTAACCGCGTCCGAATGCCTTGATCTCGGCCACCATAATCGGACGAAGCTCCTGGCCAAAGCGAAAGCGGAGAAAACGCGTGAATTCAAGCCCCATCGTAAGGGAGATCACACTCGTGTTGTTGGCGAAGGTCGATCCGACGATTTCGTCGAGAGGGTGATAGCCGCTGGTCCCGACGGCTGAGTTCTCGTCCTCAAAAATCAGCCACTCCACGGGCGTGTTTGTGCGGCTCACTTCGAAGCTGGATGGAAACAGCTCTCGCTGACGTTGATTCTCAGCCGTGATTCCACTCTGCGGCGGAAAGAAAACGATGCTGTCGATGGGCACCGGGACGGCGAGGTCGAAAGTGTAGTATCTGACGCTACTGGGATCGCCCTTCTCTTCCTGCGCCTGGGACTGGCTGAGGGTGATCGCCGCTGTCAGGTCATCACCATTGACCAGACTCAGATTTTCCGCACGAGCGTTGAGTTCACCATTGTCCCAGTGACGCGGATGCCACCCGACCTGGAGCGTATCCGCCTCGAGCTGGCGGGGGCCCTTGTGAATCGTCCAGCGGTAGCCAAACAAGCTTCTCTGCGTGGAAGTTGCCGCACTTCGCTCCTGCTCACGCATGAGGTTGACTCCGCGCCTCAACTGCAGGGGCTGAACCGACCCCGGGCGCGATGAATCGTCGAGAGCGATCGATTGCTTCACGGCAGATGCCCAGGAGACTCCACTCGCTCCACCGATGATCCATGTCGTGCCTTGAGCAGCAACCTGCTGACCAAGAGCCAGCAGAATCATTACAGTGATGCGACCACTCATGTCATCAAATCGTCTCAATACACGACTCCCACTGTGTTCGAACTGTGGAAGGTCTCTGCATCGGATGCTGCACTAACGCGAAGCACGTAAAGCCCAGGCGGCACCAGATGCCCATCGTCATCACGCCCATCCCACGCTTCGTCATAAGCACCGGCTGCGCGCTGATCGAAAATGAGCCGACGCACACGACGACCGCTGAGATCGAGGATCTCCACTTCCACCTCAATACCACTCGTAAACTGGGACAGAATGAGCAGGATCTCAGCTGTATCGTTTTGTCCGTCACCATTCGGTGAGATCACGGTCGTCGACAACCTGGCCTCAACAACGGGACGAGTCTCGACGCTGAAAGCGTGGGTCACACCTGTCGAGATCTCATCAGAGGCATCTCCGGGCCGCACCGGATGGGGTGGCGCATTGACGTCACCGATCAACCATGCATCCACGGGTGTATTGTGTTCAAGAATCCGCAGATCAAACTGTAACCGAAAGGAACGACTGCCCGTGATCTGTATTGGATCGAAGAACACATCGAAACCGCTCTGAGTCACAACCACCTGAGCACCCTCCACTGGCTGCAGTGGGTCACCTGCCATCAATTGCGTGAAAACGGGTGGCGGAAAGGCCTCGATTCGTAGTCCCTGAAATCCTGGCAGGTCGGCGGAATCAAAATCGGCACGGATATCCATGATAAAGGATGTGTCGATCCCACCCGGTACCTGCAAAACACGGTCAAGCGGACTGGGATCAGCGGCGAGGGCCAATTCGGCCACGGCGTCCGTCACCAGGCGTGGAAAGAACTCGACCTCCATCGAGTCGATACGCATGACATTGTCAGCATCACCCGCGAAAGCGTAGCGAAACTGCAGGTATTGCCGTGGACTCGGCAGATCGATGGGGATTTCAATGGCGCCCGTGGAATCGATAGTCAGTGACGGTGACCATGGGCTCCAGTTGTCCACATCGCCACGAATATCGCCCTTGACGAAGTCACGGACCGGCCCTTGCTCAGCAGCTGGCAGGGCCAGGTAGGTTGCTCGATCGACTTCACCAAGAATCTGGCTGGAAGTTGCATCAATCTGGAACAATGCCTGCCGTGGAAGTCGCTTGTCGAATTCCTCGGAATCCACCTCTTCCTGCGAACCCGTGTCACGATCTCGCCGAAAGAACACGAGAGTTGTTGAATCTGCCCCACTGCGCACTTGCAGAACCGCCGAAGGGCGTTCATCTGGGGTGGACTCAACGCCCCCGTCGCGGAGCAATCGCGTCGCCTGCAGACTGAGATTGCCGAAGTTTACAGGGTCCCCAAGGTCGAAAAGTTTTGAGTCGTAACTGGCAATCGGTACAAACCCTTCACCGTAGATCTCGAACTCCGCCAGGTTAAAAGCCGTCTTTGACAGTACCAAGAGCTGCAGAAATCGCCCCTGAAGAGGGGCGAATTCGATGTCGACGACGGTTTCCTTGTTCACCTCGACACGTCGAAGAGACTCGTACACCGGTCGACGGATGTCGTTGTAGGTCTCTCCATCGTTGACAAGGATCTCGAAGGCCTTGATGAAGCCATCGGGGTCGTTAATGTCGGGGAAAAAGCGAATTCGATTCAGCGGGAAGGGAGCACCCAGATCCCAGTAGAAGGCGGCGCCTGCTTGATTGCGGGCGGCCTTGAAGATGCCATCCGAAGAGGTCGCCTCGTCTCCATCGACGAGAGCCAAGGGCCCATTCACTTGGTTGAAGAGACCATCGTTCGACCAGGTACGCGGCTGTCCTGTGGCAACGAAGTCCGCCGGCTGACCATTGGCCCAGTTCAGGCCAGTCTCCTCCAACAGTTCGATCAGATTTGCACCGACGCGCAGCTCGAGTGGCTGCAGCCCACCGTCAATCTCCAGGGCTCCACTCTGAGAACTGGCCATCTCGTTGAAACCAAAGCCAGAGCCACCGATTCGCCACACTTGCAATTGCCCATGGGCAGCGATTGCCATCATCCCTAACAGGCCGCAGATGACAGCAGGACGATACATCATCAGTTGTCTCTGATCGCAGTCGCCGGGGTATCTCCGCGCAGTATATCTCGGTCGAAGTTGAATGTCAGATCAATCGTTTCGACGGGCTCATCCGTATAGTTAAAACGAACAGCAATATCGGTGAGATCGACCTGTATGTTGCGCACATCGTCATGCAGGCGTGGAAAGACGATGTAGCCATCGGCATCGCTACCGCTAAAGATGTAATCCTTTGAAAAGAGCGTCCGGTTGAGCACATCCGTGCGTGTACGGAATTTGGTCCGGCCACGGCCCGTGCGGCCTACCCAATGAGCACGATAGTAATCGTACAGCTCAGAGAAGCTCAACGGAGCGTATTGCCTGCTATTGCTCGTCGTGATCTGGCTGTTGACCGGATCGAGCCGCACCTTGGGAAACTGGTAGTTTGCCACCTGAAGGTGGAACACGGTGAAGCGACTCGGCGTCCACGTGTCACCCGGTGTCTTCAAGTCGCCGAAGGTATAGGGATTAACTGACGAATCTCCCGAAGGAGACACGAGGCGATTGAGTTCCTCATCCGTCATTGCACGCAGCGTGATGGCCAATCGATCGAGGTCATAGGTGATAGAACCATCATCGTTGACCGTCATCCCTGAGGGCTGCTGTGGTGTCGGCTGGAATGGGGTCGGAAAATAACGCCCACAGCCGGTCATGGCCGACACAGCCAAAACGACTAGCAGGCTGAGGGCGCGCCAGTTTCTTACCAATCTCATTCAAGACATCCTAGGTACTGCGAATGAAGGCCAAGCTACGACGTTTGCTATGACTGGTAGAGTAGCAAACGAATGCTCATCAAGCCAGAGTGGCAGAACACAAAATCGGGCCAGCCGGGAACTACACCGGCTGGCCCGACGATCTTGCGACTTCCTGCAAACTCCTCAAACAGCTGTCGCGTGTGGCGACATTCTGTCTAGCGGAAGGAGTTCTTGATGTTACCCCACGTGGAAGCCTCGACTGCGGTGCCAGCACCGGCGGTGTACTCGCCGATACGCAGCAGCGTTGTCAGAGCGTAGTACTGACGACCAGAGGCCTCAGGACCACGGATCGTCCAGTCATTGCGGCCACCAGGTGTTCCATCTTCGTTGGTGCCGAAGGAGGAATCGGGACCCTCACCATCTTCATACCAGAAGGCGATGGGGAATCCAGCGCCATCAGGACCAGCAACGGCATCCATCTGCCATTCTTCGCTGGCACCAGGGCCACCATCTTCCTGGAAGGCCAGGACCTTGATATCGAATTCATAGGTGGTGGTTCCACCATCGGTCCACAACTCAGCGGCAAAGGCCTCGGGCGGATCAACCTTCACAGTGTGATTAATCCAAGGCTGGGTGCCATACTCACCCCACGTGTCAGGCTCACCCTCGACGCCACCATAACGGAAGGTCACGTTGTTAGGCTCGGTGACGTCACCTGGTGCCATCATCCACTCCATGGTGTAACCAGAAGCGGGGCCACGCTGACGGCCGTGATCCTGAGGATCGTGACCGACTTGCAGCATGTCGCCGTCCCAACGAACGACGCTGGTACCATCGTGATCGAGGACGTCATCAAAGGCTTCCATGAACACATACCAGCGGTTCACATCTCCACCCTTCCAACCCAGGAAGGTGGTAATGTTCAGATCACCACGGGACGGTGCAGGGCGATCGCCTTCATCACGCCACTCGTCCATGGTCAGTGTGAACTCAGCATCGAACCAGCCCCAGTCACCGGCGTTACCGTCGGAAACCATGGCGGCAGCATTCGGAACCTCGAGCATGAAGAAAGGCAGACCTGTGCTGCCGTTGCGATCCTCAAGAGCAGGAGGATCGAAAAACTGAGCGCTTGCTGCGCCGGCAACGAGCAGGGTTGCGATCCCTGCTACGAGAAACTTCCGCATGTGCACACTCCTTGGCGTTTGTTAGCGGAAAACAGCGGGCCGAACGAGCCCGGGCATAATAAGATCTTGAAGATAGGGGGGTGATTAAAGAGTTCCAAGTCTTTTTTGGCCGTCTTGCACTCTTTATTTGTCGAGAAACAGGCCCATCTGGCCCGCCTCCCCGGCATTCTGTAGCTTGATCTTCGATCACTCGACCAACATCTACGGCGCTGCCTGACACCAAATGGAGTATCCCCATCATGCCCACACCACTATCTCGCCGCAGTTTCCTGTCTACATCTGCCACCCTTGCCGCCGTCGGCGCTGTCGCCGGTGCCGCGACCACACCTGACCAGGCGAATGCCATGGAGCCAATCGACACCATCGAAGGACCTGTCTTCGCCTCAACATGGGCCTTTGGCCAAGCTGCCAACGAGGAGGCCCAGCGGACCCTGGCCCATGGTGACCTTCTCGACGCGATCGAGCAAGGGATTCGTCTCGTCGAGGCGGATGCGAGCAATCACTCCGTCGGCCTCGGCGGCACACCGAATGCCAATGGTGTCGTTGAACTCGACGCGTGCATCATGGACGGAACCACCTACAATGCGGGCAGTGTCGCCGGCATGCCGGGAATCGCCCACCCCATCTCCGTCGCGCGGCGCGTCATGGAGAAGACGAAACACGTGATGCTCGTCGGGGAGGGAGCACGTGAGTTCGCCCTCGACCAGGGGTTGGAGGCAGCAGAGCTGCTAACAGAGAATCGGCGGCAGAAGTGGGAGGCGTGGAAGAAAGAGCAGATCGAAATGAGTCTGCAGGAGAGCCATGATACGATCGCCCTCGTCGGACGCGCTGCAGATGGCACACTTGCGGGTGGCTGCTCGACCAGTGGTTGGGGCTACAAATTGGCCGGCCGTGTCGGTGATTCCCCCATCATTGGTGGTGGCTTGTATGTGGATGGCCAGGTCGGCGCCGCCGGCGCCACAGGCGTGGGCGAGAATGTCATGCGCTACTGTGGATCGTTTCTGGCTGTTGAACTGATGGCCCGGGGCGCCACACCAGAAGAAGCTTGCATCGACACGGTGGAAAGCATCGGGCGCAAGGACCCGAAGGCCCTTGAGGAAGTGCACGTAAACTTCGTCGCCATCGACAAACATGGGCGCCACGGCGCCGCAGGATCAGATGAAGGTTTCGCTTACTCGATCACGACCCAAGCGGGCTCAGAAGTGATCGACGCAGTGCACGTCACCGGCTGAGGCTGACGCTAGCAGCTGCAAGTCTAGCAGATCAGACCCCTCTTGGCGCGGATACCATGCAGCGGTGGGTCGTCACCGATCCACCGCTCATCCGTCGGTTCACTGGCCAGCTGATAGCGAGAGTCCGAGGACAATCTGATGGAAGTACTCTGATTGTCGGAACTGGCGTGCATCGTATACATGCTTAGCACGAGCAAATCACCCGCCTCATAGGCTGCAGTAAGCCAGCGACCTCCGAGTTGGGCCCGTGTCGCGATGGCATCGGCGTGAAAAGACCCGCGCCCCTGCCAATGAATCACCTGGCTTTCCTCAGAGGTGAGTTCACGTCCCTCCTTTTGGGCACCGTCAACGATCCTCTCCGCCTCATTCTCATTGGCGCAGAACTTGTCCACGTCCGTCGTCCCGTAGCCCTCGCGCAGAGCGTCGTTCTTGTGCGATCCCTCCAGGACGATGAGTCCACCTGACTCGAGAGGGACATCGCCCAGCGGTGTCCATGACGTCCACAGATTCTTCGTCCCACGTCCCATGTAGACCACATCATAGTGGGGTTGTGTCGCCGTCGTTGTTCCCGGTGTCTTGGCGCGAAACCATGTGTAGTCAAAGTGGCCGACGGGCCCTCCCAGGAAACGCTCATAGAAGTCGATCATCGCTCCGTCATATAACACGGTATCCAAGGGTGCGTTGTCGGTGGCCAGTTGCGGCGCGAAAGAGATGTTGGCCTGCGGCTTTACAAACCCTTCCATGAGATCATGGTCGGCATCATCGACAACATCAGCACCGGCCAACCGGCGCAGCACTTCTTCTCTGGCGGCCATGACCTGACTGCGATCAAGCAATCCCGGGAGATACAGATACCCGTCCTCAGCGGCACGGGCACGCAAGGCCTCTGCATCGTCGGCGATATCGTCTGATCGCCGCAACTCACCGAGCGATTCAGAGGAAACATCCATCGACTGCCCGGCAAAGGTCAGTCCAGCTTCGGTCAGAGTGGTCAAAGTCGTAGCTCCCGAGGACGGCGATTGGTTGGCATGACAACGTGGCGATCGAACGATCTGGTTGCTGGAGACAGCCCGGCACGGCTATCTTAATCAGTCCCCCGGGCATCGCGCCAGCCCATGAAGTATCCGATCTCCCACAGTCCCTCTCACTGCCCAACTGTCATCCGCCCAATTATGGAGGCCTGATGCGCTGCATGCGTCATCTGAGTACCCGTCTTGCGCTCTGCGTGCTCACGATCGTTGTCATGGCCAACAGTACCCGGGTACAGGCCGCCCGCTATTCCCTCGCCGAGGATCCGCCCTTTGCAGCAGCGTTGCTGGTGGAAGCGGAGACGGGGACTGTGCTGTTCGCGCACAATGCGGATAGTGTTCGCTCACCTGCAAGCACACAGAAACTGCTGCTGCAGTTGGTCATCATGGATGCCGTTGAGTCCGGCAACCTGTCGCTGAGCGACTCGATTCGTGCTTCAGCCTGGGCAAGTCGCATGGGGGGATCCCAGGTCTTTCTACGCGAGGGCGAAGTTTTCCCTCTTGAAGAATTGATGCACGCCATCGTCATCGCCTCGGCGAACGATGCCTGTGTTGCCGTCGCTGAACATTTGGGTGGTACGGTAGATGGTTTCGTCGACCTCATGAATGACAAAGCGCAGTCGATCGGGCTTACACACACACATTGTGTGAATGTCCATGGTCTCGACGATACACCCGTCAATGCTGGCAACATGACGAGTGCCCGCGATCTGTCACAGATTGCTTTATCTCTCATCCGGCACCCGCAGATTCTGTCATGGTCGTCACTGCGATCGGCGCCCTTCCGTGATGGCAAATTCAAGCTGTGGGCGACGAACCGGCTCTTGGGCAAATTTCGCGATCTCGATGGACTCAAGACGGGCTACACGCAGCGCGCCGGATACAATCTGGTGGCCACGGCAGAACGTCGGGACATGCGCCTCGTCTCGGTGGTGCTCGGCGCGCGCCAGGAAAAGCTGCGCGACAAGGAGTCGGCACGACTCTTGTCATGGGGATTCAATAATTTCGTGAAAGCGCCGATTGCAACCGCCGGCGACTCAGCGGGCGTCGTGCCTCTCGATTGGGGGATCGATCCCAGTGTCACCGCCGTCACGAGGGATGGCGCCATCGCTGTGCTGACAACGGAAGAACGGCGTCGACTGCATCATGAAGTTCGCTTGCCCACCTTGCACGAAGCACCGGTTGCCGAAGGTGACAGTCTCGGCGTCCTCGCCATCAGCCTCGATGACAGTTTGATCGCGGAAATCGATCTCATCGCCGCAACCAGCGTCGAGCGTATGTCGGTGTGGGAAAAGCTGATGAGCTACTTCTAAACGATGCGCAGCAGTCGTCAACGATTGCGCAGCAATCGTCACAATCGTCGGCTATTTGTGGTAGCGACCACCACCGTGCAGTAGATCAAAGGATCGATAGAGCACTTCCAGCAACAGCAGCCGCGCCAGGCCGTGAGAGAAGGTGAGACTCGATAGCGACCAGCGCTCCTGCAACTGTCGATCTACCGCCGCCGGCATACCATCCGCTGCACCGATGACGAAGACCAGGTGCGACTTACCTTGCTGCTGCAACTTGCCCAGGTGTCGTGACAGTCCCTCCGAATCGAAGGTCTTGCCATCGATGCATAGACCGATGACATGGGCGCGGTCTAAGCGGGCCGGCAAGGTCGTCTCATCACTCCACGACTTGATCGTCTCTTGTTCAACGCGAGTATGTGCCGAAAGTCTGCGGCTGAATTCGGCCTCGGCGTCGGCGTAATCGCTGCGCCCGCGCACAAAACTGACAATCGTTACACGCATGGCCGCAACTTCGTGATCGCGACGACGCTGCTCGCGGTGACTGGCAAATGTGCGACTAGTAGTTGTCTGGTTGGATCGACCACTCGCGCTCCGTCAGCGGCAACTCGATGCGTCTTCCCTCGGCTCGTTGTGAGGCAATGAGACCGAAGACGATCTCCTGGCTACGTCGTGCGACGTCGATCCCTCCTGCAGTCTGGGCCGTGCCATCTGGTTCGCCAGGGCCATCCAGTGCCTGAGCGAGATCTTCGATCGCTCGCAACGTACCGCTTTCGATCGGTGCCTCTGGCCCCTGCTGATCGATGAGTTCGCCGAAGTCGCCGACGCGACGCCAGGTGTAGCCGATCCCATTCGACAGGGTCCGCAGCTTGCCTTCGCTGCCACTGATTTCGAACTCGTATCCCCCCGCTGCGACCAGATGCCCGTGGACCCCTGACGCGAAGCGAACGTAGCCCTGCTCGATGGCTGGATCGATGGTCAGTCGATCGCCGTCCCAGTCAGACGCCTCAAAGCGAACGGTGCCCTGGACGAACTCGACCTCGCCATCACCAGCAAGGAAAAGCAACATGTCCGCCGCATGGGTGTGTCCCCATTGAGCGCTGCTGGCACCACAGTGGGCGATGACGGCCTGCAGATCGCCGATATCACCCGCTTCGATCATGGACCGCATCTGCCGATAGAGGGCAACATAGCGACGCTGGGTCCCATAGTTGAAAAGCACACCATGCTTGGTCAGGGCCGCTGCCATCGCGTCGCTTTCGGCCGGCGAATTGCACAGCGGCTTCTCGCAGTAGACAGCACGCACACCATTCTCAGCGGCAAAGACCGTAACTGGCGCGTGTGGCGACGGTCGCGTCGCGATGCAGACGATGTCCAGATTTTCCTTGCGGATCATCTCCTCTGCGTCTGTGTACACACCTGGAACATCGTAGCGGGCCGCCGCCGACTCTGCCTTCTCCTGAAATGGATCCGAGACACTGACCAGATCAGTGCGGTCACAGGCGACAACGGCCGCTGCATGCGAGTAAGGCAGAAAGAGTTCGCTGTTGGGCCGATCCCGAACCTCGTCATCAATGGTGGTCCCCATCCGACCGCAACCAACGAGTCCGACACGATAAGTGGTCATTTCAAAAGGCTCCCAGTTTTCGAGGCGCGGAAGGATACGGGTGGTTCTCTTGACCGTCTGAGTGGATACCGTACTTTATTTCGCCTGTCCAGTCGATGCCTCATGAGCGATTTCAGACTGGTCACCGACAGTGTAGGGCGATTAGCTCAGATGGTTAGAGTGCCTGCTTGACATGCAGGAGGTCACTGGTTCAATTCCAGTATCGCCCACCATAATGAAGAGGGTCCTTGGGTTATCTACCTGGGGACCCTTTTTCTGTGTAATTCCGGTCCTGCAACGACTTACGCCCTCTAAAATTGTCCGAATTCGCGCCGGCCCTTGAGCCTTTCCCGCTCATTTGTTTTCTTACTGTAACCCTGACATTCGTGCCCATTCGAGCAGTAGATTGGGCCATTTCGGACGTTCTCATGGGTTACAGCGAGGGTTACAGATGGCATCCAAGCACTGGTACAAGAGTCGGTCATGCTGGCGGATCAAGTGGCTGGTTGGCCCGAAGACGCACCAAGCCTACAAAAAATCCGAGGACGACGCAGATCGCTTGCTCGCCAGAGTCCAAGTTCTGGAGGACGCGGCCAGGACAGGCGTTGCTCGGCAAGCGGAGATCCAGGACTGGATCGATCGCGAATGGGTCGGTGCCGACGAAGCCACCACGGCCTTTCCCGGATGGGCAGAAACGGGGGCCCGACGACGATCCAACACCAACGGCACTCAGTACGATCTCATCCTCGATCTCTATGAGCAGCGCGCCCTCGACGAAAGCAAGGCGCACGATCCGGGCCGGAAGACCCATCGGAACAACATGAACCAGGCTCGACAGGTCGTCGAGTGGCTGTCGCATGATTTCCGAAACCTGCAGGACATATCGGAGGATTCCGTTCGGGCGAAGCTACGCCTGCTGGAGGCGGACGGTTACAGTCCGTGGACGGTCATGCACTGGTTGACGAAGACTCGGCTCTTGCTTGACTGCGGCAAAGAACTGGGGATGATCACGGACAACCCTGCCAGAGGCATCCGTCGCAGGCAGCCCAAGCGTGTGGCGCCGCGGGTTATCTTGGAGCCTGATGAGGCGATCCATGTCCTTGAGCGGTCACTTTCCAGCCGCAAGTGGATCAATGGCGGCCTGCCGACTGCATGCCGACTCGGGCTCTACGCGGGGTTCCGGCCGGAAGAGATGGCCTGGTGTCAGTGGACGTGGCTGAACTCCAACCGACGCCGCATCGAGATTCAGGAGACTGTCTGCGACGAAACCGGCCAGCGTTGGATACCTAAAGACTGGGAGACCCGACTCTCACCGCAGTCTTCGCAGCGTACCCGCAGGAAGCCGTATTGGACGATCCCGCACTCCAGGTAGGCGCGCATCTCCTGTTCGACGTGCCGCGGGA
>Ga0233428_1003278_pt1 | contig 14031 bp, 13 predicted proteins | sample SI_118_April2016_4_FD_179890 | JGI IMG/M metagenome (GOLD analysis project Ga0233428, IMG submission 179890) | Seawater microbial communities from Saanich Inlet, British Columbia, Canada - SI_118_April2016_120_MG | ecosystem: Environmental > Aquatic > Marine > Inlet | place: Canada: British... | reverse complement strand
ACCTATCTCAACGAATACGACCTTGAGGTCATCGAAGCGAGCGATGGCAACGAGGGACTCGAGCTGGCACAGCAGCACAAGCCCGATGTCATCCTGATGGACGTTGCCATGCCAGAGGTTGGGGGATTGGAAGCAACGAACTGGTTGCGCGACGACGAGAATTTGAAGGACACCCCCATCATTGTGATTACCGCCGCCGCAATGAAGGAAGAAGAAGAGATCCTGCGTCAGATCTCCGATTCGTATCTGAAGAAACCTGTTTCGAAGGCACAGTTGGTGACAGAGTTAGTGCGTTTCTTACCGCACGACGAGGTCGAGCCCGATCAGGCGATCACTGCTGTAGGGTCTGACAGACACTGGTCATCAGATGATCTGTCTGAGGAACAGCGAACCGAGTTGCCAGAGCTACAGAAGTTGCTCGCTGACTCCGTCAGCACCTGGCAAGAGTTAGCGGAGACGCTGACGATCAACGATATCGAGATTTTTGCCAGCCGGATGCAAGGCGAGGGACATCGTTTCGGTTTCATGCCTCTGGAGATTTGGGGCGAACGCCTGGCGACCCAGGCTACTCTGTTCGATATGGGCTCCCTGCCGGGAACCCTCGCCGAATTCGAGGACCTCCGACAGGATCTGGATTCGCTCATCGGTGTCTGACGCCACGATCCTCCCTGATCTGATTCTGATCGGCGCGGCCTTCCTTACGTCTATGACGGCAGCGATTGGAGGAATCGCAGGTGGTGTCATGCTGATTGCCATCATGCCCTCCTTCCTACCCGTTGTGGCAGTGATCCCCCTTCATGGAGTCGTGCAGGTCACGAGCAATGTGAGCCGTGCCCTGTTCGGAATTCGGCACGTGGAGTGGCGCATTGTGCGCGACTACAGTGTCGGCTGTGTGATCGGCGCGCTGATTGGATCGAGGCTGATGCCGTTGTTTTCCTGGGACAACCTGCCCCTCATTCTGGGTGTCTTTATCCTGCTCTTCACCTGGATGCCGAAACCGACAGGGGAGGCAAAGTGGCCTCTCAAGTTTGGTCTCCTTGGCGTGGTGCAGACGGCGTTGTCTCTGTTCGTTGGTGTTGCTGGCCCACTCAACATGCCCTTCCTGCTACGAGAGGGACTCGGAAGAGATCGGACCGTCATCACGCATTCTGTACAGATGACCCTCATGCACGCCATGAAAGTCTTCACCTTCGGTCTGCTTGGATTCGCCTTTGCGCCCTATCTGCAACTCATCATCGGCATGACGGTGGGGTCGATTCTCGGATCCTGGGCCGGGACACGTGTGCGTACGTATGTATCTGAAGCACTCTTTCGCCACGGAGTGCGGATCCTGATCACCATCCTTGCACTGCGGATGTTGTTACGAGGCCTGGGCATCCTCGACTAATTGCGGCTCGCCTTTACGACGAGCACTATTCGACTCGCCTACACGCGACGCCATCCACCTTAACTACGTAGAGAGGAACCATGATTCACGTTATCGCAATGATCGAGCTTCAAGAGGGCACGCGCGGGAGTTTCCTTGAGCAATTTCACGGTATCATGGCTGAGGTGCACAAGGAAGAAGGCTGCATTGAGTATGGCCCCACAACGGAAGTCGACACGGGCAATGAGAAATTTGAGACGCCTCGCGCAAATGTGGTGACGATTATCGAGAAGTGGGAAAGCCTCGATACCTTGAATGCACATCTTGTTGCACCACACATGTTGGCCTATCGCGAGCGTGTGAAGGACATCGTTGTGGGCTCGACTCTATATGTGACTGAGCCGGCGTAAAGCATGAGGGGGTCACGGGGTCGCCCTCCTGCCCATATCTTCTACTGCCATGAAATTCAGTCTGAGTTGCCGGCTTGAATACGCTGTCCAACAGCCGAGCACCTTTCTCTTCCATGTAGGGATTGATTCAACTGAGCGCGTTCGTGCGTTGCAGGAAAAGCTGCACTTCGAACCAGCCCTCGATGTCGAGTCACTGCAGACGCATCGGGGGAGAGTGCACCGGGTTAGCGCACCGATCGGCGATCTGACGGTCTGCTATACCGCTGCAGGTGAGCATGAGCCGATCATTGAGGCGGCGGCGGGCATCAACGAAGTCGAGGTGACCCAATGGCCCGCCCACGTGCTGGAGTATGTCTACCCGAGTCGCTACTGCGAGTCGGATCTGTTCGGCGAGACAGCAAATGAGATCTTCGGCCAAATGGATCGTGGCTACGGCCGCGTTGTGAAGATCTGTCGATGGATACACGATCGACTGACCTACGAATCCGGCAGCAGCGGTTCGACGACCTCAGCGTGGCAGACACTACAGGAGGGACGAGGTGTCTGTCGTGACTACGCGCATGTGGGTATCGCCATGTGTCGAGCGCTCAATATTCCGGCTCGTTTCATTTCCGCCTATGCACCCGGTCTGCAGCCACCCGATTTTCACGCTTGTTTTGAGGCGTATCTCGGACATCGTTGGTGGCTCTTCGATCCCACGTTTATGGTGCCTCGACGCGGCATCATGCGCATCGGCACAGGTCGGGATGCGGCGGATGTCTCCTTCGCGACGATCCTTGGCTGGGTAAAGTTCGGCGAGATGGGTATAGACTTCGATGCAACAGATATAGGGCAAGACGGTGGGGTGGATGAGGAAGCAGTAACGATCGCAGCTGATGATACCTCACAGATTGAGGCAGGATGAATTTCTCTGGCTATGACCCCGGCCGTTTCTACGACGAACTGATCGCATCAGGAGGCCTGCCACGCGAGGGTGCAGCGTTGTTGGTCGATCGAATCAGTGCTCTTCCTGATGGCGATCTACGACGTAGACAGGAAGCGGCAGAGCTGGTCCTGCTCAACATGGGGATCACCTTCAATGTCTACGGTGACGACGCAGGCGCCGAAAAGATCATGCCCTTCGACATCATCCCCCGCGTCGTAGAGGCGCACGATTGGGCCCGCATCGAACGCGGCTTGAAGCAGCGAATCCAGGCGCTGAATCTCTTCATAGACGATGTCTACCACGACAAGCGTATCATCAAAGACGGCGTGATCCCCAGCTTCGTCGTAGAATCGGCCAGTGGTTACCGTGAAGCCTGCGTCGGTTTGCGCCCACCCTCTGGCATTTGGTGTCACGTGACTGGTACTGACCTGGTGCGTGACGAGAGTGGGCAGTTTCACGTGCTGGAGGACAACCTGCGTTGTCCATCCGGTGTGTCGTATGTGCTGGAGAATCGTCAGGTTCTGAAACGCACATTCCCACAGGTTTTTGGTGCATCCCATGTGCGCGCCATCGACGACTATCCCGATCGACTTCTGCAGTCTCTGCGTTTTCTGGCACCTGAACATATACCGTCGCCGACGGTAGTCGTGTTGACGCCCGGCATCTACAACTCGGCGTATTTCGAACACGCCTTTCTGGCACAGCAGATGGGTGTAGAGTTGGTCGAAGGGCGGGATCTGGTCGTCGTCGACAATCTGGTCATGATGCGCACAACGCAAGGGTTGCAGCGTGTCGATGTGATCTATCGTCGCATCGATGATGATTTCCTCGATCCAGGCGTTTTCCGTGCCGATTCTACCCTCGGCGTACCGGGGCTGATGGATGCCTACCGTGCGGGCAATGTGGGATTAGCCAATGCACCTGGCACAGGTGTCGCTGATGACAAAGTGATCTACGCCTACGTACCGAAGATGATCGAATTCTATCTGCAGGAAGAGGTGATCCTGCCGAATGTACAGACCTACCTGTGCTGGGATGACGATGATCGCCGCTACGTATTGGAGCACCTGGATGAGTTGGTCGTGAAGGCGGCAAATGAATCGGGTGGTTATGGGATGTTGATCGGACCGCACTCGACAGCGGCTGAGCAAGCAGACTTCGCCCAGCGCATCAAGGCGGATCCTCGCAACTACATCGCGCAGCCAACACTTGCCCTGTCACGTTCACCGGTGATTGTGGATGACCACTTCGAAGGTCGACACGTCGATCTGCGGCCATTTATCCTCTACGGCGAGGATGTGTATGTGATGCCCGGTGGACTGACACGTGTCGCCATGCGCAAGGGATCTCTTGTGGTGAATTCATCCCAGGGCGGTGGCAGCAAAGATACGTGGGTGCTGGCCACGACAGCGCAGGAGTCAGATCATGCTTAGTCGTGCGGCAGACGCCATCTACTGGATGAATCGTTATGTCGAACGTGCAGAAAATATTGCGCGCTTCATCCAGGTGAACCTGCATCTGAGTCTCGATCAGCCGATGCAGATGCGGACCGATCAGTGGGCACCGCTGGTGAAGGTGACCGGCGACTACGAGCGCTTTGTGGAAGGCAATGGCGAGGCGACACAAGAGAGTGTTATCGACTTCCTCACATTCAACAGAGACTATCCCAACTCGATTATCTCGTGCCTCGATCGGGCGCGCGAGAATGCACGCTCTGTGCGCCAGATTATTTCATCCGAGATGTGGCAGCAGATCAACACGTTTTACCTGATGGTCGCCGGTGTACACAAGGGCATTGCCCTTGAAGTGCCCGACGATTTCTTCGCACGGGTGCAGATGGCATGCCACACCTTCACGGGGATCATGTCGGCGACGATGTCGCACGGTGAAGCATGGCATTTTGGACGCATTGGCGCCATGCTGGAGCGGGCGGACAAGACATCGCGAATCCTCGACGTAAAGTATTTCATCCTGCTGCCACAGGTACAGGATGTGGGGACACCCTATGACAACATTCAATGGTCGGCCTTGCTCAAGTCGGCGAGTGCCTTCGAAATGTATCGCAAGCGTTATGGGCGTATCGAGCCCCGCGATGTGGCGGCCTTCCTTATCCTCGATCCGGAGTTCCCACGTTCCATCCACTACTGTCTGCTCGAAGTGGAGCGCTCACTACATCTGATCACGGGAACACCGGCCAATACCTTTGGCAATGAGGCCGAACGCAGCATTGGTCGTCTGCGCTCCGGTCTCGTCTATACAGACATTGGTGAAATCATCGATCAAGGGCTACATCAGTTCCTCGATGGTCTGCAGGCACAGCTGAATGCCGTCAATGGTGCCGTGTCGCAATCGTTCTTTCCTATCAACCCCACTGTTTCCACCTGAACTGATCTGGAGCTCCATTGACTTTCTGCTTAGGCATCAAAACCGAACAAGGCCTGGTCGGTATTGCCGATACGCGCATCACAACGGGTACAGAGCGTCTCACGGCACGGAAAGTGTCGATTCACGAGTATGGCGAGCGGCCGATGTTTGTGATGACCTCGGGATTGCGTTCGGTGCGTGACAAAGCGCTGACCTACTTCGACGAGGTGATCGACGAGAGCGAACACAGCTTCGACCGCCTGTACAAAGCGGTGAATGCGCTGGCCAAGCAGATTGGACGTGTCGCCAAAGAAGATGAGAAGGCGCTGAAGAAAGCAGGTTTGCGATTCAATCTGCATACACTGGTGGGTGGGCAACTGGAGAACGACGATGAACACCGTCTCTATATGCTGTATCCACAAGGCAATTGGGTCGAGGTGAGTCAGGCGAGCCCCTACTACATCATTGGTGAGTCAGGCTACGGTAAATCCTTGCTCGATCGCGTGTTGCGTTACGACACGCCACTGGAGACCGCGCTCAAGGCAGGATATCTGGCCTTTGATGCGACCCGCAACAGCACGATCGATGTCGCCTTCCCGCTGGATGTGGTGCTGTATCGGCAGGGTACGTCAAAGATGGTGGAACGGCGCTTCGAGGAAGACCAGATGCAGGAACTGTCCAGCTGGTGGCAGCAGAGCATTACGGAGCAGCTCGATAGAGCACCGACCGCGTGGATGACGGAGATCTTCGGCGAGCTCGAAGATCAACCGATCTTCAGGCGGGCACAATCCGAGTAGCATCATGCGCTTCGAGATCAGGCACGAAACGGAATATCAATACAGCCACGCCGTTTTCCTCGAACCTCATCTTCTGCGGATTCGACCGCGCAGCGACGCGAGTCAACGTCTGATCGAATTCGATCTCGAGATCTCACCGGAGCCCACAGGCTGTGCACATCTGGTAGATCTCGATGGCAATGCGACGATGCGACCTTGGTTCTCCGGCCATCACGACCATCTTCGCTTTGTCTCTCATTCCATCGTGGAAACACTGCGCGACCAGCCCTTCGCGTATCTACTCGACGCGGAAGCGGACTCGCTGCCTGTCCAGTATGAGCAGATCCAACTGCAGCTCGCGCCCTATCTCAGACACGACGCCGGGCCAGCCGTCACTGATCTCGCCGCCCAGATCTTGTCAGCCTCAGAGTCGAAGCCGGCCACCTTCGCGAGGTTGCTGAATCAGCGAATTCACGATCTGTGTCCTACGGAAACGCGCCTGGAAGGAGATCCGCTCACACCTGCGCAGACTCTGGGACGTGGTCGTGGTGCATGTCGTGATGTGTCCGTCCTGTTCATGGAGGTCTGTCGCGTGGCGGGACTGGCGGCTCGATTTACCTCGGGCTATGTCGCCGGCTCTGCCGACCAAGAGCGATTCCTCCATGCCTGGGCGGAGGTTTATCTGCCGGGTGCCGGCTGGCGTGGTTACGATCCGAGTCTGGGCCTGGTGGTGGCAGATCGCCATGTTGCCTTGGCGTCGGGGCCCGGTTCGATGGATGCACGTCCCTTCGTCGGCCGATTTCGAGGCAGCAATGTGGAGGCGCAGATGAGTGTGCAACTGCAAATCTCGACGGACGTATCCGCATAAATACCCCGCAACGAACCTGATTCAAAGAGTGGAAGCATGACGACTCTGAGTGATGATCAACTCGATTTCTTCCAACAGAATGGCTATCTCATTCTGCAGAATCTGTTCAGCCCGGAAGAGGTCGCAGGGCTGCAGAAGGAAGCTGACTACCTGCTCGAGCTCATGCTCAATTCTTCACTGATGCACGACCGGCTCAGTGGTCGCCTCGATTGGCGCCGGACGTCGCAGGGCGTGCAGATGGTGCGCAAGATTCAGCCCATCAACGATCTGTCACTGGCCTTTACCAGAGCGATCGAAGACGAACGTATCGTGCAGCCCTTGCGGCAGATCATGGGAGATGAACCTGTCCTGATGGAAGAGAAACTAAATGGCAAGCAGCCACTGCCAGAGGACGTCGAGGGGCTCCCCATTCGTCAGTTGGATGATGCCTTCCCTGTGCACAATGACTGGGCATACTATGCGGCGCAGAACTATCCGCAGACCGTCGTCTCTTCGGCCTTGCTCCTCGATGACTGCACGACAGAGAACGGCTCTCTGCGGATCTGGCCTGGATCCCACAAACGACATCTGGAGCACGAGCGGATGGACAATGGTCTGCAGGTGCTGCCGCATCTGATCGACCACGACGCCGGTGTCGACATGATCGCGCCAGCAGGGTCTTTCATGATTTTTCACGTGCTCACTGTGCACAATTCTCGCGCCAACGTCTCAGGTCGGCCGCGTCGTCTGATGATCTACAGCCATTGTCCGGAATCTGCCGGGATGCCCGTCGATATTCGCAATGGTCCGGCCAGGCTGCGCGAGGCCCCTTTCGAGCGCGAGTATATGCGTGCCGTCCAGAACGGTGACTTTCAGGATGTGTTTACGGCGCCGACCTACTCCTAGGGACAAGATGACTGCTATCACGAGCAGACGCTGGATGCTCGTTGTGAGCACAATTCTGGCTTGTGTCACAGTGAGTTCGGCGTTGGGTCGAGATCGCTCGGCGCCCTCTGTGCCCGCCTGGCGCGGCGAACATCCGGGGACCGCCTGGCTTGGCGCGGATATGCTCTGGCGCACCCGCGAGTGGCTCATCTTTCACATGCAGGATGAGACGGGCGGCGGTTTCAATCTGGATCTCACGATCCGTGATCAGAACATCTATATGCAAGGTGAGCGTCCCGTTGTGGTCTCTGTCATCGGACCACAAGACGAGGTGCTTGCACGTCAGCTGGTACCTGACGATGGCATCACCTCCGGCGATGCCGATCACCGGGAAGGCATCTACGACGTCTTCGCCGATTATCGCTACCGCGAATGGCATCGAGTGCACAGCCCAGGTGGCGTGCCGCCGGGCAAGACGCGATCGCCGGTGCTGCAGGCACCTGAACAGCTGGATCCAACCTTGGTGCATGTCGAGGTCCCTGATGCAGGCCCTGGTCTGTATCGCGTCGTCGTCATCGCCAGTTGGGATCACTATATCTCCCTGACACCGGATCGACCGATTGCCACGGGGATCCACCCGGGCCCCGGTCCACTATCGGTGCATGGAGATCGCCTTGCCCCGGGTGCGTATCTGTGGGTGCCCGCCACGACGCAGCATCTCGGTGTTTCTCTCACAGAAGAGGTGCTGCCGTCTACTGCAACGCTCTCGATTCATGACGAGACGGGAACACGGGTTGCGAGTCGCAGGGCTCGCAGTTTCCTCACATACGTTGTCGATGAGGCGCCGCAGAAAAACTCCGTCTATCGGATTGTCGTCACAGAAGCTCAACCAGGTGCGGGGTTGCATATTCGTGGCGTACCACCCGTGCTGGCACCCGACGTGCAGACGGCGCGGCTGATCCACGGTGGCATGGAGATCGACAACAAGGACCGCCACACATTCCACCATCATCAACGACGCCTCGATGCGTGGTCGGACCAGCTGCGTGTCGATGATCGAGCCGACACGAATGTTGCAGCCGTCCTGGCAGGACTGGATGGCATGCGTCGTCTTTCCCCCTTTTTCTGGTATGAGACGCGGGATGTCGATTGGACCCACACTTTCCGTGCTGGATCGCCCTTCGTTGCACCCGTGCGAAGTGGTTGGTATGGGCTGGGCCTCGACTCGCGTGTGGCGCTGAAATTGAGACCCCACATGGAGTCAGGCGCCTTGCCCGATTCCGTCGTGGCCGCCTGGCAGACGGCGCTGCGCCTGTGGGCCGGTGGACGCTGGCTGATGCACATGGGCGAGACGGCGAATCAGTGGACGTACAATCTCGTGCAACTGCAACAGATTCTGCAGATCACGGGGGATCAGAGTATTGCAGCAATGATGGCGCGTGATGTTGTGCGTCTCACGACGACGGGCTCACTCGGAACGGTGAACCCGGATGCTGACTACATCGATCTGGGGCGCACGCCGGCCGGCTATATGGCGGAGCAGATGGGTTGGGATGCACAGTATGGACAGGAGCAGGAGGGCAATCTGGCACGGGTCTGGAGCGAGATGCCCATCGAGGGCGTCGTTGACTGGTGGCAGGACCTGTATTGGCTGAAAACCCATATGAGTCTGCCAAAGAGTGGCATGGATGTGGAGAACGTCTTCAACGACATCACGTCGCCGACAGATATGAATTTTCGGACTCGTTATACGACGCACAAAACGGGTTTACCGTCGGCGGCACGAAACAAGGTGGTCTTCGGTGATCTGTGGCGGCCTGAGGAAGGGGAGACGCCAGCCCGCACGTGGCCATCCCATGAGTCGGGCAGTTTCGTTCGCTCCATCGACGACATGTTTCACTTTGTGAAGACGCCCAACTATTACGCCATCATTTACAGTGGGCATCGCGTCGCGGACTGGACCCAGTTCGCTTGGGCCGACTGGGAGGACGGTGCTGAGGGTCAAGGTGCTGTCGGTGCTGGGGGCCACGTGCAGCTGGCGGGTTATAGTGGCCCCGGATATGGTGCCTTCAGTCGCAAGACGACGAAGGTCGGTGCTGTCTCCGCTATTTCAGTGCCCGGCGTGGGACCGACGCTGATGGCGCAGAATCACAATGTCTGGGATTCACATGTCGTCTGGGGACGACGCCACACACCGGTGACCCCTGTGTGGGACGATGTCAAAGTGGATCCGACGATCGTCTGCAGTGGTTTCGTCGATGCGGAGGCTGACTTCGATGCCTCATCGCGTACCTATCGATTGAAGGAGCCACTCCTCTATGCGCCGCTGACGGTTGAGCGCGACATACGTTTTGAAGATGAGCGCATCGTCATTGATCTCACATTGACGGCGACGGGGGATGTGGACCTGGCTGAACTCTATCTGGCGATCCCGTATTTTGCCGACGACCGCCAGATCAGCCTGTTTGGCGATGATCTGCAGGCGTCACGACCCTACGCGGTTCCAGACGCCATTCTCACATCGACGCATGGATCAGATCCGAATCTCGAGGCACAACGCCTGGGGCAACCCCTGCAGAGGGCGCGGGCGATCGATATCTCCGGGCTCAGTGGTTCAGGCGGAACGACGGTGATTCTTGATGCTGAGTATGACCTCATGCCTGTGGCCCCTGTCCGCTATCGCGCGATCGCGTCGGCGACAGGGTCGATGAATGTGCCTTTGCCAACGCAGCTACAAGCAGGTAGAACACACCACATGCGCTACGTGATCTACAGCCACGGTCGTTCTGTCGATCTCGAACGCGCCTACAGATAAGTATTTTCTGGAACCGTTCGCCCTGTTCTTGCATCCTATAGTTGACGTTTAACCAACTAGTAGGTAGATTGCGGTTGTAGAGAAGAACATTTTAACCTCGGTGACTGGGGGCTCAAGTGACGACAGCAACAAAACCCGGGACCGCCGATCGCAAGCAGCAGATCCTCGAAGCGACGACCGAACTGCTGCAGACGCGAAGCTTCAGCTCCTTCAGTTATGCGGATCTTTCCCAGCGCCTGGGGATCTCGAAAGCGAGTATCCATCATCATTTTGCCACCAAAGAGGAATTGGGCAGGGCCCTTGTTGAACGTTTCCGTGAATCACGTCGGAAGTTTCTGGCGAAGCTGGACGAACAGTTTGCGGACCCCTGGGACCGCTTCGATGCTTTCCTGCGGGGCGGTTGCAATCTGGCCGATTCCGGTTCCAAGATCTGCCCCATGGGATGTCTGAGAGTCGAGCACAACGTCATCGGTGACAGTATCAAAGATGAGCTGCACGAGTATTACCAACTCGGACACTGGTGGTTGGCGCGTCTGTTGGAAGAAGGCCGATCAAAGGACCAGATGCTTTATCCCGGCACGTCAGATGACCAGGCGATGTTGATTCACGCAGCACTGCAGGGAGCTCTGCAGAATGCACGCGCCGAGGGGCCCAACCAGTTTCACGTCGTGCTGGATCAATTGAAGGCATCTATGAAACCGACGGCAGAGACTCAGGACGTCAATTGAGAACAAGACCAAGCTGATCCAGAGGAGTCAGGAACCGCAACATCCGGCGACTGCGAGGTCGCCTTCATTTTTCACCAGTTACCCTACCAACTAGTAGATCGATACAATCAAAAACTCACCAGGAGATGATCATGAGCACTTTCAATCCCGCAGGATCCGTTGCTCTCGTGACAGGTGCCAATCGTGGTATCGGTCGAGCCTTCGTCAAAATCCTGCTTGATCGCGGGTCAGCCAAGATCTACGCCGGTGCGCGCAGCACGGATTCCTTCGATGATTTGCGTGCCCTTGACCCCGAACGCGTCATCCCCGTGCAGATCGATGTGACCGACGCTGGCCAGATCGCTGCCGTTGCCGCTCAGGCAGGCGACATCGATTTGCTCATCAACAATGCCGGGCAGGCACAATTTGCTGCGGCCCTCATCGATGATGATCTGGCTGCAGCCAGGGCAGATATGGAGGTCAATTATTTTGGCACACTGCGTGTAACGCGGGCCTTCGCCGGCATCCTGGGTAGCAACGGCGGCGGTGGCATCATCAACATTGCCTCGATCGCGGGGGTGCAGAATTTCCCTCTCGCTCCTACATACTCCGCGTCGAAGGCGGCCCTGCACTCAGCAACCCAGGCGTTCCGCTTCGAACTGGGTCAGCAGGGCACGACGGTCGTTGGCGTTTATCCGGGCCCTGTAGACACAGATATGGCTGCCGGTCTCGAATTCGACAAGGACTCGCCTGAGCATATTGCGACGAGTTCCCTCGACGCGTTGGCAGATGGAACCGAAGATGTCTATCCCGGTGAGATGTCGAGCAGTTTTGAGCAGGCTCTGCGACAGGATCCGAAGCAGTTGGAGCGCGATGTGACCGAAATGGCGCGGGGAGTACTGGAAGCGGCTGCTAACTAGGCTCGTCTCGACAGCTGAACAGGCATCAGGCCCTGTCCGGGAAATTCCGGGCGGGGTCTGTGCGTGGGTGCGTCGCACTGGCTCAAGTTGAGGCGATTTTCTTACCCTAAGGGGCAGACCGCAATTCCCAGACGGACTGCACTCACCTATGGAGTGTCAACAACTTGCGCACGCTGACCGACACAGATGTCGAATTTTTCACCAACAATGGGTATTTGCTTCGTGATGATCTGGTGACGCCGGCGCAGCTGGCTCATTTCGTCGAGCTCTTCGACACAGATCGTGAGCAACGTCGATATCGCTGGCACGCCTATGGCCACCATCAGACGGCAAACTATGACGCCCTCGTCACAACGCCCGCTTTCGACGAGGTCGTGCGCCAGCCGCGGATTTACGACGCCATCCTCGAGTTGATGGGAGGACCTGTGTGTTTCGGCGAAATTGGCGCGCGTCACATGGGACCCTACGATGGGGAACTGCACCATGGATGGCACCGTGATCGTGACCACTGGTTGGAGCATTCTCTGCGCATGGACTACATACAGTTGATGCTGTATCTGACGGATGTCGACGACACGACCCACTGTTTTTCATTGTCACCAGAGGGCATACAAGAGCCGATCCTGACGGACAAGGATGAGCAACTGGCGCGGGGTGGCTGTGTTGACATTCACGGCAAGGCGGGCACGGTCTGCTTGTTCAACGTCGCCGTTCTGCACTCGGCCACGACGCGGCCGTCGAAGGCAGATCGCAAGACGCTGCAGATTTATTATGGACATCTCGACCGCGCGCCACTGGCGAATGATTCGGTGGTCCCGCCCCTGCTCTGGCAACATGGCGATGAGGAGACGCGGGCTTTCTATGGCAATTTGAATGACGTGAGCCGTCTGTATGCGCAGTCTTTCGGTATCGAACCACCGCAATGACAGGAGCGACGTAGCGTGGGGATGAAGAGTCAGACCTGCATCGGCAAGTCTTCGGGGAAGCCGCTGACAGAATACGATTCGCAGCGAGAGGCGCAGGAAGGGGCTGATCATGTCCGCTCAGCCTATGGCCGCAAGATGTCGCCCTACCAATGTGATACGTGTGGGCAGTGGCACCTGGGCGCCGAGAATCGTCAGACGCCGAGCACGAAATGTCCCGTATGCACGGGGACCGATGGCAAACCCAAGGAGACCTATCGCAACGAATCCGAAGCGCAACGACGTGCCGACATCCTACGCAAAGAGCAGGGGGCTGAACTGCGCGTGTATTCCTGCGAGAAAGGCCACGGCTGGCACCTCACCAAAGGTTATTCGGGCAAATTCTCCAACAAGAAATCACGTCGCTGAGGTTGACGAGACATTACTGATATGAATGCAACACCACCCAACATCGTCTTCCTCCACGCCCATAACACAGGGCGTTTCATCGAGCCCTATGGACATGCCGTACCCACGCCGAATCTGATGAAGATGGCACGCGAGGGTGCCCTGTTCCGCCGCGCCTTTTCTGCGGCACCTTCCTGCTCACCGAGTCGGGCCGCTTTCCTCACCGGACAGTATCCGCATTGCAGCGGGATGCTGGGCCTGGCCCATCGTGGCTTCGCACTGGCGCAACCAGAGCGACATATCGCCCATGTTCTTGGTGCCGCTGGTTATGAAACCGCCCAGTGTGGAACAGAGCACGTTGTCGCCCATGGGAAGGGGACCGTCTCAGAAGCGTATGACCATGCTTTGACACGTGACAACAGTGCGCGTGCCGCTGACGTGGCTCCTGCCGTGTGTGACTGGCTGCGCCAAAAACCCTCTCAGCCCTTCTTCCTCAACGTCGGCACAACGGAGACGCACACACCTTATCCAGCGCCCGAGCCCGAGTGTTTTCCGGCAGAAAATCCGGATCATTGTGTTCCGCCTCGGCCATTTCCGGATACGCCGGAACTGCGTCAGATGGCGGCGGGTTTCAAGACCAGTGCGCGGCAGATGGACGACGCTTTTGGCGCCATCCTCACCACCCTCGCCGAAACCGGCCAGGATG
>Ga0233428_1003277_pt1 | contig 14031 bp, 12 predicted proteins | sample SI_118_April2016_4_FD_179890 | JGI IMG/M metagenome (GOLD analysis project Ga0233428, IMG submission 179890) | Seawater microbial communities from Saanich Inlet, British Columbia, Canada - SI_118_April2016_120_MG | ecosystem: Environmental > Aquatic > Marine > Inlet | place: Canada: British... | reverse complement strand
CAGTTAGATTGAACTCAACTACGTTGCGTCCAGTATCTGCAAGTGCACCACAATCAGTTTCTGCGAATGCTTGAGGCATTACAAGTTGTAAACCGCCCATTTGATGGATTTGTTCAATTACATCGATATCCATTTCTGCAATATCGAGTGATTGTCCAGCAATCTGGGTTTGTGTGTATGTGCTTCCGAATAAGGTTGCTCCCATTACAGCTACTGCTGCAATTGTGAAGAGCATACTAACTCGCTTATTCATGTTCTCACAAATTTTTCTTCGATATATAATACTTAACGTAGATCTTACCATACTGAAAAGAATGAATAAGGATTAAGTCATCAAAATACGTATGAAATTCAGGACAGATGAAGATTCTTTAGGTAAAGTCAAAATTCCAGCAGATGCATACTATGGTGCATTTACAGGAAGAGCGATCAAGCAATACCATGTAACTGGAAACAAAAGCCATGTGAATTTGATAAAGTCCTTTGTAATGATAAAACGTTCAGCTGCTGTTGCAAATATGAAAACTAAAGCCATCGATTCAAAACGTGGAAAAGCAATTGTTTCTGCATGTGATAGAATTCTATCTGGAAAATTTGTAGACCAATTTGTAGTCGATATGATAAACTCAGGAGCAGGTACTGCATTTAATATGAATTCAAATGAAGTAATTGCAAATGTTGCATTAGAAGTTCTTCATAAGAAGAAAGGGCAACATCAATTCTTACATCCAAATGATCATGTCAACATGTCACAATCAAGTAATGATACATATCCAACTGCAATGCATGTTGCAATTTTGATGAATTTCAAAGAAACAATTCCTGCAATTGATATTTTAATAAAATCATTATCTAAAAAAGCAAAACAATTTTCATCATTTAAAAAAATCGGAAGGACTCATCTTATGGATGCATTACCAGTTACACTTGGAAGTGAATTTGCAGCTTATGTAACATCAATTAGTAAAGCACGTAATGAAATTGTTTCATCTCAAAAAGAATTACAAAATGTTGCACTTGGAGGAACAGCAGTAGGTTCTGGTGCAAACACACCAAAAGGATATAGAAAAATTGCAATATCAGAACTTGGAAAAATTTCTAAACTTTCACTAAGACCAGAAAAAGATATGCAACATGGTTTACAAAGTAAATTTGCAGTGGTAAATGCATCAAGTGCATTACGAAACTTGGCATTAGAAATTGGAAAACTTTCAAATGACATAAGATTAATGGCATCAGGTCCTATTGCAGGGTTAGCAGAGTTAGGAATTCCAGCAGTACATGCAGGTTCATCAATCATGCCAGGAAAAATAAATCCATCATTGGCTGAATGTATGAATATGATTTGTTTTAATGTAATTGGAAATGATACAGCAGTATCATATGCAGCACAAAGCGGACAATTTGAATTAAACGTGATGTTGCCAGGGATGCTAAAGTGTATGTTAGAATCAACAGACATGCTCAAAAATTTCTTACCAATATTTTCTGCAAATCTAATTGATGGTCTTACTGCAAATAAGGACAAATTACGTGCAGATATCGAGAATAGTCCAGTAATAGTTACGTTGTTGACTCCAAAAATAGGATATCTAAAATCAGCACAGTTATTCAAAGAGTCATTAAAAACAGGAAAAACAATCAGAGAACTTGTAGTATCCAAGAAGTTAATGAGTAACAAAGAAATCGATTCATTATTTGGTTAGATAATGGCAAAGATTTTTGTAGAATCTTACGGATGTTCTGCAAGTTTTGCAGATGGTGAAATGATTTCAGGATTAATTCTTAATGGAGGCCATACATTAGTTGATAATTCAACTGAATCAGACCTAAACATAGTTGTGACATGTTCAGTTAAAGATGCTACAGCAAACAAAATGATTCATAGAATAAAATCATTAAAATCAAAACCACTTGTTGTTGCAGGATGTTTACCAAAAGCAGAACAAGTAACTGTAGAAAAATTTACAGAAAATGCCAGTTTGCTTGGACCTAATTCGCTTGGAAAAACACTTCAGATAATTGATTCTACATTGAAAGGTAAAAAACAAATTGCATTAAATGATACGGATTTATCAAAAGTGGGTCTTCCAAAAGTTAGACTTAATCCAGTGGTAGGAATTGTGGAAATTGCAAGTGGATGTATGAGTGAATGTACATTTTGTCAGACAAAATTATCGAAAGGAGATCTTACAAGTTACAGATTAGGAGATATTGTTAGACAAGTTCAAACTGAAATTAAAGAAGGGTGTAAGGAAGTATGGTTAACATCTACAGATAATGGATGCTATGGGTTTGATATAGGAACTGACTTGCCAACACTAGTAAATTCAGTTACAGAAATTCCAGGTGATTTTATGATAAGAGTAGGAATGATGAATCCAATGTATATGCCAAGAATAAAAGAAAATTTGATTAAATCATTTAACAACGACAAAGTCTTCAAATTTCTCCACATTCCAGTACAATGTGGAAGCAACAAAGTACTAAACGATATGAAAAGAGGTCATACATCTGAAACATTTAGAGAAATTGTAAAAAAAGTAAATGAACAGTTTGAGAGATTTACAATTTCAACAGACATCATAGTTGGGTTTCCTACAGAAACTGAAGATGATTTTCAAAAAACAGTGGATTTACTAGATGGTATCAGGCCAGATGTTGTGAATTTATCAAAATATAGTTCAAGACCAGGAACAGATGCAGCAGAGATGAAGCAAATCGATGTTGCAGAAGTAAAGAGGAGAAGCAAGTTAATTTTTGAACAGATCAATAAAATATCAATAGAAAACAACAAAAAGTGGATCGGTTGGAAAGGAAAAGTTTTGTTTGATGAAAAGACAGAAGACGGAATTAAGGGAAGAAATTATGCATACAAACCTATTTTCGTTAAAGATGATGTAGATATTGGTCAATCCCACATAGTCAAAATAACAGGAGTTGCAGTAAACACACTACTTGGAAAGATCGCAAGCTAAATTTTTTAGATCTAGAATTTGATTAAAAAAACGTAAGAAGGTTTTTTATCCAAATCAGAAAACAAGATTAGAAATGAGTTATCAAATAAAAGAACCAATTTTAGTAATAGGCTTAGGTGGAGCAGGCTCAAAATTAGCAATTAAAGCCAAAGACACACTCAATTCAGATTGTTTGCTAATTAGTAATGATCAAAAAGATTTTTCATCAGTTAATTCTTCTATTCATATTTCAACTGAATCAATAATCAACCCATCTGTTCAATTAATCAGAGGTTCAACATACAAAGAAATCGATGAAATCAAATCAAAAATTTCAAAATATTCTACAATTCTAATGATGAGCAATCTTGCAGGAAAAGCAGGGGCAGCAATTGCACCAGTGGTTTCAGAGATATGTAAAGAAGCAGACAAAGGATTGATTTCATTTGCCATCATGCCTTTCAAATATGAGAAAGATAGAATTTTCAATTCAGGAATTTCATTGAAAAGAGTCAGAGAAAATTCAAAATGCACCATTGTATTAGATAATGATTCATTGTTAGACAGTAATCCAGATCTTAGTGCCAAAGCATGTTACGATATTGCAAATTCAGCAATCATGCACGTTGTTAAATCATTAGAATCATCTAAAGTATCAACTGAAACAAGTATTCTTTCAACAAGTAAAGAAGGTCAAGATATTGAAGATTCACTTAGAGATTCACTAAAAATGCTTTATGATAATGCACCACCAAATGCTATCAAACGTTCAATGTTGTATGTTGTAGGAGGAAACAATATTCCAGTAGGAGTATTAAACTCAATTACAAATCTAACTAATGGAATTATCAATGAAAGTAATTCACATATTGATATGGCATCTACTGAAGAATCTAAAGTAGTAATGGTATCATCAATTCAAGGAATGAGTAAATTTGATAGTTATGACCCACTTGGAGTGATTCCTCAAGAAAACACACTTGATTGGTCAACACCAGATTGCAGTATTGACTGTAAACTAGACTTGTATCAATTAGAATAAAATTATTTCAAAATTTTAATTTTTAAGATTAATTATTTAGAATCTGCCTTTGGTGTTTCTTTAGCTGGTTCTTCTTTCTTTGGTGTTTCTTTAGCTGGTTCTTCTTTCTTTGGTGTTTCTTTAGCTGGTTCTTCTTTCTTTGGTGTTTCTTTAGCTGGTTCTTCTTTCTTTGGTGTTTCTTTAGCTGGTTCTTCTACTTTATCTTCAACCTTTTTGGTTTCTTTTTCAGGAGTTACAACATTATCAGTGTCTTCGTTGTAAGGAGATACAAGAATGTAACCTTCATCAGTTTTACTCATTCTAACTCTGATTTTTCTTGGAGGATTTCTAACACCTTTAGACCAAATTTGTAGAGATAATTCTTCTTCAATTTTTATTTCTTCAACTTTCATATGGTGACGAGCAAATTCTTTAATCATATTGATTGCTCTGACTGCTCTATGTTGAGATTGTGAAAGTTTTACTTTACCTAAAGGAATCGTATAAACTCGTTCTAATTCTTGAGACAATTATCCTACCTCCACATCAGTTGATCTCCAAGCCCTACGTTTTGGATTTGTTCTAACACCTCTTTTTGTTTTGAGGATAATCCAAGCTGGCACTGCGGAAGTTTGTTTTGTTTTCTTTAACAAACGAATCTTTCGTGGTGAGGACTTGCGTGCAGCCATAAGTTTTCAGGCACGAAGAGCTCTTTTTAAATGAATCTCAGGATTTTATAGGATTTTGAATCTGTTTTATGATTCTAGCAGAGGCACCCCAAACTATTTGATTTTGATACTCAAATGTGAACATTTCTTGAATTTTGTTATGCGTAGGATCTGGATCTTTTGCCATTGTTTTTAAAAATGCCTCAAGGGGAATATGTAAAATTTCTTCAACCTCGTCATTTGCCAAAAGAGGTGGAAGTTTATCAAGAATGGTAACAAATGGAAATATCATAAAACCAGAATTCAAAGTGATTACAGAATCCAATTGACCATTAACTTGTTCCCTGGAAATTGTCAATCCTAGTTCTTCACGAGTTTCACGTAATGCAGTTTCTAGAAAATCAGAATCATTATCAAATTTGCCACCAGGAAATGAAATTTCACCTGCATGTAATTTCAAATGTTTTGGTTTTTTGGTCATCAAAAGAATAGGATCATCACCGTAAATGACAACAAGTACAGATGCCAATCTAAATTTTCCATTAATTGGAATTTCAAAATTTAAGGTGTTTGTAAGTCTTGATTTTAATTCAAATAGATTCATTTTATTTTCCTACTTTTCTACATGTGTTTTGGTATTCAAAGGTTTTAACCAAGGATGTAAGAAATGAGAATATGACAATCAGGTATGAAGCCAATCCTCCAAAAATTTTACCAGATGTAAATACTGAAGAGTCAATTATAAAATTTGTAAATAGAATAAAAAATATTTCAAAAAAATGTGATGCAATACATTTGACTGAAAATGTATTAGGTTTTCAAAGAGTATCGCCAATTCAGATTGGGAAAATCATCAAAAAAGAAATACCAAATTTTCCAATTACAGTTAGTCTAAGAGTCAGAGATAAAACAAAAAAAGAAATCGATGAATTTGTAGAAGAATGTATCAAGGGAGGATTTTCAGGGATTTTGATTCTGATGGGAGACCCATCACAAACAGGGAAAGAAGACTCAGGACTAATTCCAAGTCAAGTAGTACAGGAATTAAGAGAGAGAAAAATAGACTCAAAAATTGAATTATATCTTTCAATATCAAATAAACCAAATTTTTCTAAGATTGGAAAAAAATTACAAGCAAAACCTAAAGGATTCATGACACAAGTAATTCAAAATATCAAACAAGCCCAAAATCTCTCAGAAAATCTTAAAGAATTTTCAATCATTCCAATTATTCTATTCCCTTCAGAAAAAAATGAAAAATCTGCAAAATTTTTACAGTTAGATTTTTCATCATATAATCAAACATTTGAAGAATTTGTGAAAAAAATCCATGAAATTACAGGAGATGTGTTAATTACATCACCTAATGATTTTAATGGATTAAACGAATTTTTAGAAAAATCAAATATCTAAAGAACAAAATATTTTGCATCTGGGTGATGAACAACAATTGCAGCTGTAGATTGTTCAGGAATTATTTGACCAGATTCAGTTAATGTCATTCCAGATTTTTCAGGATGTAAAAGTTTCCAAACCAAATGATGTTGAGATACATCAGGACAGCTAGGAAACCCCCAACTATAACGAAGACCACCACGTTGTAGATTTAATTCAGATTTAATTTTTTGATTAGTCCATTCTGCTAATGCTTCAGCAACTTCAACGGCTAATCCATGTAAATAATAAGCATCAGTGTATTTGTCTTCAGTGTTCCATTGTTCAATGATTTCTGCAACTTTATTTCCAACAGTTACGGATTGAAATGCAACAACATCAGTTTTACCAAAATAATCAGTCAAACACAAATGTTCAGATTTTGTAGAACGTGGGAATTCTAATTCGACATCATCTCCAGAGATATTCTCAATTAGTAATTTTCTACCATTATTATGACATTTGAAAAATCCATAAACAATTTCAGGCTCAAATAACTTCTCTCGAATTATTCTTACTTTCCATTCAGTTAGTAATTGTTCATGTTCTTCTTCAGATTCAGAACCTGCCTTACCTCTTAATCCCCAAGATAATTTGAAAAGGGATTTTTTATCAATCATGGTCCAAACTTCGGTCATATTGATTTGATCTAATTTTAATCGAATCGGCTCTCCAATTAATTTAGGTGTAGGAGGAATAGTAGGTTTGATATTACTTTTTGGAAGAGTGGTAGAATCTATAGGAGTACTAGATTTATCTTTCCAATTTTGTAATTTCTCTTTCCAATCAGCTAAAAGTTTTGGTTTTTCATTTGAAATTAAAGCATCCATGGTTTTAAGACCTTCAAACATGGTATTACAGTAAAATACACCTGGCTCATAAATTCCATCTTCTTTTGCAATTCGATTAATGTAATTACTGTTAATGGCAGCTCCTCCACAAAGAAGAGGGACAGTCATGTTATTTTTTCTTGCATGTTCAACAAAAAATTTCATTTGTTTAGAAGTAGATACAAGTAATGCAGATAATCCAACTGCATCAGGTTTTATCTCATCAATTTTTTCAAGGAATTTTTGTAATGGAACTTGCTTTCCTAAATCATGTACAGTATACCCATTATTTTGAAAAATCGTTTTTACAAGATTTTTCCCAATATCATGTACATCACCATACACAGTACCTAAAACAAGTACACCTTTGCTGGTTCCTTCCTCTTTGACTAAATATTTCTCTAATTCTCCAACGGCAGCCTTCATACATTCAGCAGACTTGAGAACAAATGGAAGAATTAATTCGCCTGAACCAAACTTATCCCCTACTTCCTTCATTGCAGGAAGTAAATCTTCATTGAGTGTTTTTATTGCGCTATCATGTGTTATGTTTTTTGATAAATTAAGAGACAAAGTACCTTCAAGATCACAAATATTTTCATTATTTCCTAATTTTTCTGCGATTGCAGAAACAACATCATTTTGAATTCCATCTTTTAACCTATTTACAATTCTAAAATGGGCTCGTTTCCCAGCAGGCCAAGAAGGATCAACATCTACTTTTTTTGCAGTGGTATTATTTTGAGGTCCTGCATTTTCAAAATAGGTAATCAAATCAGAAAGAGCATTAGGATTAACATTAAAAATTAGATCTTCTGCAAGTTTTCTTTCTTTTTCATTAATTTCACCATATGGAATGATTTCTTTTGCATTGACAATTGCCGTGTCAAGACCAGATTTAACAGCGTGATACAAAAATACAGAATTTAAAATTTTCCGGGCATAAGGTGCTAAACCAAAACTAATGTTACTTAAGCCCAAAGTAGTAAAAGAGTTAGGAAATTTTTCTTTAACTAATCGAATTCCTTCAAGAGTATTTTTTCCTGCATCAAGAAATTCATCTTCACCAGTTGCCAAAGTAAATGTGAGAACATCAAAAATGAATTGTTCTATTTTTAATCCATATTTTTTTCCTGTTTCATAAAGTAATTCTGCAGTATCAACTTTTTGCTGAGGTGTTTTTGCCATACCTTCTGGACCAATACACAAAGCAACTGCAGGTAAACCATACTTTGCCATTACAGGAGCTAATTTTTCAAATCTACTTCCATCACCTTCAAGATTAATTGAATTGATGATAGGTCTTCCAGGAATTTGTGTTACGGATGCTTCAATCACATCAGGATCAGTAGAATCAATTACAAGAGGTGCATCAATTTCTAAACTTAATCGTTTTACCAAATTTAACATGAACTCACGTTCATCTGCACGTTCAGTTGTTGCAACACAAACATCTAAACAATGAGCACCATCCTCAACTTGAATTCTCCCTAAATCAACTAGACCATCATAATCATCATCAATAACTAGTTTCTTTGCTTTACGAGACCCCTGAGTATTGATTCGTTCTCCAATAATCATAGGTGCAGGAATTTGTTTTAGATCAACTGCCTTTAACGCAGAACTTACTCTAGGAACTGTCAATATGTAAAATCACATCTATTTTTGTAAATACTTAACCATTGACAGAATTGGCTTTTTCGTTAATTACTTTTCTCAACGCTTTGATGTGTTCCGGATTTGTCCCGCAACAACCACCAATTATTCGAACTTTTTTGTATTCATTAAGAAAATCACCCAATGCATCACCCATCTTTTCAGGTGTCATTTTGTAAACTGCTTGACCACCATCATTTTCAGGCATCCCAGCATTTGGAACTACTAACACATTATGCTCATTTTGTTCATCTAACCATCGGACACTAGGAGTCATTTCAATTGGACCAGTTGAACAATTCAATCCAAATACATCAATCCCCATATCTGAAACAGTCGTATATGCTGCTTGAATATTTGTTCCAAGTAACATTTTTCCATATTGATCCAAAGTGGTATTTGCAATGATTGGAACTTTTTTGCCAGTTTTTTTTATCGCATTATGACATGCCTCAATGACTAATTTTACTTCCAAAATATCTTGACTTGTTTCAATCAATAATGCATCAACACCTCCAAGAATCAAACCTTCAGCTTGTAATTCAAATGCCTCTCGTATTTCATCAAGGGGTTTTTGGCCCAAATCAGGATCATTTGAACTTGGCAAATATCCAGTTGGGCCCATAGAACCAATTACAAACTTTGTATCAGAATATTCTTTACAAACTTCAGATGCAAGTATTGCAATTTTTTTATTAAATTCAATTGTTTGATCACCAAACCCATATTCATCAAGTTTGATTTTATTTGAACCAAAAGAATTTGTTTCAATACAATCAGAACCAGCATCTAAATAATTTCTATGAATCTGTTTTATCCATTCAGGATGAGTTAAGACTAAACCATCATTAAATCCATCTTGATTGTTTGGAAAATCTTCAGGTTTTGGATCATGTCTTTGAATTTCAGTTCCCATTGCACCATCAAATAATAATACTCTATTTTTCATTGCATCAAGAAATAGTTCTTTTTCTGTCAATATAGTTAGAAAATATTGTAGAAGAGTTTAACTCTTTTCAGAAAAATTATAGTGGAATAGGATTAAGACGTATGTTGAAATTAGGTAAAAAATAATTTTTTGTATATTTATGCAGAAATTACAAGTAAACAATCTAGTTCGTAGTGCAACATTTTTTCAACATGCAGGGATTTCAATCGTATTTGTATTCATGCCAATTATTGCTAAAGGAGTTACAGAGTCCATATTTGAAATTGGTCTAATTATTGCATCATTTAGTTTTGCTCAGATTTTATCTGAAATTTACTTTGGAAGACATTCAGATAAAAAAGGAACTAGGCTCAAATTCATTCGAATTGGGTTTATTGGATGTGCAGTTGCATTTGGAATGCATTATTTTGCAGATGATATCACATTATTATTTCTTGTAAGAATTGCAGCAGGAATCGCAAGTGGAATTATGATTCCAGCAATGATTGCATATGCATATGAAGCAAATTCAGATAAAAAAAGAGCAGCTACAGTAATATCTTTTCATGCATTAGGATGGCTTGCAGGAATTGGTGCTGCAGGTTTTGCAAACGATTTACAATTAATTTTCTTGATAAGTGCAGCTGCATTTATCATAGGATTGTTATTTACAATAAAACTTCCAAATCCTGTACAAGAAAAAGAGCTAAAACCAGGAACTACAAAAACAGTCATTTTAAAAAATAAATTTTTGTTTTTATCATTATTACTAAGACATATTGGAGCTGCTGCAGTTTGGACTATTCTTCCAATAATGATTATGGAAAAATTGGGTGGAGAGTTATATCACATATCAATAGTGTATGTGGCAAATACGTTGACTGCATTTATCTTGATGAATGTAATGGCAAGTAAAATTCATCTTTCTAATGTGACTAAATTCAAAATAGGGATTGGGGCTACAACATTTGTTTTTGTTGGATTATCAGTTGTAACTGAATGGTGGATGGCAATGCCATTTATGTCACTTGTTGGTGCAACATGGGCATTTTTGTTTATTGGAGGAAACTTTCATCTAATGGAGAATAATCCTCGTTCTACATCAACTGGGATATTTAGTTCTACATTATCAATAGCCACAGTGATAGGTCCAATAACTGCAGGAACTATTGCGTTTTTGTTTGATTATGTTGGAGTGATGTATTTTGCAATTGCAATAATTGTTTGTGCATTTGTAGTATCACTAAAAATCAAAAAATAATTTTTTTAAAATATTATCTTAAGCCCCAACGAGACATCACTTTGTTTTCCAATTTTTGGAAAACTACACCATCAACTGCAAGACCAATTCCCATGATAATTAGCATCATGGCAATAACTTGAGATACGTCATTTAAAGAACGTCCAGCATTAAGCAAAAAGCCTAATCCTAAAAAGGAGAAGAGAATTTCAGCACCAATTACACCTCTCCAGGCAAATGCCCAGCCTTGTTTAAAACCTGAAATCATGTATGGGAATGCTGCAGGAATTAAAACTGCTGTGATTAATTGAGTTCCTTTTGCACCCATATTTCTTGCAGCCTCAATGAAATGGGGATCAATATTTTTCACACCAGTATAGGTGTTAATCGTAACTGCAAAAATTGCGCCAATTGCGGTAACAAAAATAATTCCACCATCAGTTAATCCAAACCAAAGAATTGCAAGTGGAACCCATGCAATAGAAGGAATTGATTGTAATCCCAAAACCAATGAACCCACTGTTTGATTAATCATTTCAATTCTTGCCATAAAAATTCCTAAGACAACTCCACCAGCAATAGCTATAGCCAATCCGATAGATAATCTCCACAAACTAGTTGCAATACCATAAAATAGACTTCCATCTGCTGCACCATACACTAAATCTTCAGCAACTTCAAATGGTGAAGGGAAAATATTTTCAGGCCACATTCCAGACATTGCAGTGATTTGCCAAATTACAACAATTCCAATGTAAAATGCAATTCTAAAGGGAGTAAAATTTTTTACCATTACAATCACTCTTTACTTTTCTTTACCTCAGGTCGAAGTTCATTTAGAAGATCTTTTTGAAATTTTAACAAGGATTCATCTTCTGTAACTCTAGGTCGTGGAAAATTATTATCAACTTCTTTTTTAATCAATGATGGTCTATTACTAAACACTGCAACTTTTGTACCTAACACTGCAGCTTCTGCAACATTGTGAGTTACAAACAAAATTGTTTTCTTTGTTTTTTCCCAAATTAATTGCATCTCCACTAATAACAAATCACGAGTTTGTGCATCAAGGGCTGCAAATGGTTCATCCATCAATAATACATCAGGATCCATTACAAGAGCTCTTGCTATAGCTACACGTTGCTTCATCCCAGTTGAAAGCTGATATGTGTATGAATCTGCAAACTTTGTCAATTGCATCATATCCAAATATCTATGAGATATCTTTGCACGTTCTTCTTTTGGTATACCTGCCATCTTTAATCCAAATTCTACATTGTCTTGAACTTTGAGCCATGGGAATAATGCACCCTCCTGAAATACCATAATTCTTTCAGGGCCAGTTTCATGAACAGGACGACCATCAAACAAAATTTGACCATCATCAGGTTGTTCCAAGCCTGCAACTATGCGTAAAAAGGTAGATTTTCCACATCCTGAAGGACCAATTAAACAAACAAAGTCACCTGCCTCAACTTTGAGGTTTACCCCACCTAATGCTTTGAGTTTATGAGAGTCATGATTGAAATATTTTACAATATTTTTAGCTTCAAGTTTAGTCATTAAGTTACAGCATCCTCCAATGAATTTGTATCAAAGTAGTAAAAAATACCAGACAAATCATATCCATTTCTTCCAAGGTATCCAAGAGTATCTGCTTTTTCAGCAAATGAAAAAATAGAATCAGATTTAGGATCATCAGTTATTTTAAGATTAGATAATGCAATATCAACTACATCATCAGAAAGAGATTGTCCTAAATGAGAATCAAGAAAATTATTAAAAACAATTCTAGTGTCTTTTGGATTATCATTGATCCAAATCATTGTTTCATGATGTGCTGATAAAAAATTTTGAATTACTTTTTTGTTTTTTTCAATATAATTAACATTCCCAATCAAAAGAACAGAAGCAAATTCATTTTCAGGCCATAATTCTTCTTCATAAAATAATCGTTTACCATCAAGTTCACTTTCCAAAATTGTTGCCCAAGGTTCTGCAACCCATGCACCATCAATATCACCTTTTACAAATAACGTGTAGATATCAGGATTTGAAATATTGTAAACAATTACACTGCCACCTTTTTCAGCAGGTCTTAAATTATTTTCAGATAAATAATTACGCAAAGAAACATCTTGTGTATTTCCAATTTGAGGAGCAGCGATTTTTTTTCCAGAAAAATCAGAAGCAGAGTTTATTTCAGAATCGGGATGAACAATGAAACTTGCACCACCACTTGCTGCACCAGCTAAAATTTTTACATTGTTATTTTGGGAATTTAAAAATCCATTAATTGCAGGGCCAGGTCCCACATATGCAACATCAATAGAATTAGCAAACAAGGATTCTATTGCCTGTGGTCCACTATCAAAAACTCTTGTCTCAATTATAATTTGATCTCCAAGACTGTTTTGAAAAAATCCATTTTCCATACCTACAATTGGAATAGCGTGTCCAATATTTGGAAAATATGCAATACGAAGTTTAGGATCAGAGGTAGTTTCACTAGAATTAAGAGAAACTCCCAATACAGAAAAAATTACAATCCCTACAATTCCTGCAAAAATCACCGAACGAATTTTCATAAAACAGCGTTATATTTGACGGTTAAATAATCATCGAATTTTAGCTCAAGCTAGTAAGAAGTTTTTTTTGAAAAAAGAAAATAATTTCAACACAACATAAGAGATAAATTCCAAAATACAAAGAAAAAATCGTTTTATGACTCAAAAAGGCATTCTTGCATTTTCAGGAGGATTAGATACATCAGTTGTGGTAAAGTATCTACAAGATGAACATGATATGGACGTCATAACAGTAACTGTAGATGTTGGTCAAGAAGATAATGCAAAAAAAATTGCTGCAAAAGCAAAGTCATTGGGAGTAAAAAAGCATTACAACATTGATGCAAGAAAAGAGTTTGTCAAAGATTACATTTTTCCATCAATCAAAGCTAATGCACTTTATCAAAAAAAATATTGTTTAGCAACTGCTCTTGCCAGACCACTAATTGCAGAAAAAGTATTAGAGATTGCAAAAAAAGAAAAAGTGACAGCATTAGCACACGGATGTTCAGGAAAAGGAAATGATCAAGTACGTTTTGACATCACATTAAGGGCAGGTTCAGATTTACCAATAATTGCACCAATTCGAGATAAAAATTTAGACAGAGTTACTGAATTAAAATTTGCAGATAAACATGGAATCGAAATTGATTCAGTTGCAAAAAAATTCAGTATTGATCAAAATTTGTGGGGACGTGCAATTGAAGGTGGGGTATTGGAAGATCCATAC
>Ga0233428_1003274_pt1 | contig 14042 bp, 8 predicted proteins | sample SI_118_April2016_4_FD_179890 | JGI IMG/M metagenome (GOLD analysis project Ga0233428, IMG submission 179890) | Seawater microbial communities from Saanich Inlet, British Columbia, Canada - SI_118_April2016_120_MG | ecosystem: Environmental > Aquatic > Marine > Inlet | place: Canada: British... | reverse complement strand
TAATAGGAGAGGGATATATCCTTGATCACTGTCTTCTTTTCGTATGACTTGCTAACCTTCATCATTGAATAGATGATTTTTTCAGATGTATTACTCATTAACTTTTCCTCAATTCTTTTATTATTAAGCTATCATGATAATTTTATGTTTTCCTACAATCTAAATTGAGAGATTTGTATAAAAATATATTACATATAACTAACCGGTAGATTGTTTCAAAATTTTTAGGTACTTTTCAGCGCTGCTATTATACTAATAACTAATTGAAATTATATTCAATTTTACCTTCCGGGAAGAATCTTTCCCAGAACAACACTCTCCTTTGCACCTGTAGCGGATGGAACGTTGCACGGATTTCCACTTACGGTCTCATTGGCAAGAATAGCAAATGCCAACGCCTCTTTTGCATCGGAAGGAATGCCGAAATCATCTACTGCACTTACGCTTATATTTACAAGATAATCTTCCAGGAATTGACACAAGACTGGATTACTTACGCCTCCACCGCTTATAATCACCTCGTCAATTTTGTAACATGGTTGAATAAATCTTTTATAGCTGTCAGATATCGATTTGGCTGTAAAGGCTGTAATTGTAGCAATAGCATCATAAACGTCTATGTTGTCCTGTCTTAATTCCTTATATAAATTATCAGAAAACTGAATACCAAAATCCTCTCTTCCCGTTGACTTTGGTGGAGGTGTTGATAAATAGGGATGAGTACAGAGCCGCTCTAACAAATCTTGATTCAATCTACCTCTTGAAGCAAATTCACCATTTTTATCATACTTTAATTTCCCATCTGTTATGATCTCGGCAAACCTGTCAATTATCATATTACCAGGCCCATTATCAAAGGCAATTATCTCTTTAATGTTCCCGTCAGCAGGTAAAAATGTAACATTAGAGATACCACCAATATTTTGCATTGCCCTGCCAACCCCATCTTTGCCGAACAAAACAAGATCAGCATATGGTGTCAATGGTGCGCCTTCACCTCCTGCCGCAATGTCCCTTGTTCTGAAGTCAGCGACAGTGGTGACTCCTGTCTCCTGTGCAATTACGGAAGGTTCTCCTATCTGCAGTGTTGATCTTACCACCTTATCATTACTCTCTTTCAATGAAGAAACATGATAAATAGTCTGTCCATGAGAACCAACAATGTCTATCTCTGAAAGAGGAATCGACATCTTTGCTGCAATCTGCCCGGCAGCATCGGCAAATAACTTGCCTAATGTAAAATCAAGTTGGCAGATTTTGTCAACGGTTCCAGTCTCTTTGCAAGAAGCTTCAAATATCAACTCCCTTATCTTATTCTCATAAGGATAAGTCTCAAATCCTATAATATCGACTTTAGTTGATAATCCATTCCCGGTTATCTTAACCAGGCATGCATCGATACCATCACACGACGTACCGGACATCAGACCGATAACATTACGACTCTCTTTTTCTCTTAAACTGATCAAACTTTCTATCGACATTTTGTATTGATTAAAAGAAAGTATAAACTGGACTTGAATATTTAGAGGTATCTGGAGGTGAGTTTAATGTTGATTTAGTATATTATGAATCAAACAAGTTTAATTCTTTCTTAATACAGTTGACCCTCTCTTTAGTCTGCCATATTTTGATTGCCATCAAGTCACGTATGTAACCAAACATTATATTTGATCTCCGCTCCTCTGTAATATAGGTATAAGCATCCATTGCCTTATTGTAATAAGCTACCTTTTCATCGTCATATAAGAGAGCTAACTCTTCGTATAGATTGCCAATCCGACATTGTGCGTTAAAGGGTGTAATTCCCGTAAACTTATTTATTATTTCATTGAATTTTGTTGTTGCTCTTTCATAGTTGGTTTTTGCCCCTTCATCATCACCTACATCATAAAGTGCCAGACCCACATAATGATATGCTTCTGCTACAGCATATGAATGTTCCTGCGCCTCCTTCTTGACACCATCCTTAAGTTCCTCCAGGATATTTCTGTATCTTCGTTCAACCGCTTCAACAAGACTGATACTCAGAGGAATCTCAGAATCTTCCAGTTCATTCTGACTCTCTATCCTTACACGTGGAAATAGTAATTTCGACAGACCTTCCAGGCTCAACCCTTTAACAAAATAGAGCTCGCTGACAGAGTCAAATTTTTCATGCTTTTTCCTATAATTTGTAACAATACCTACTTCCTCTTTACTGATACCAAATTCTGTATTCAAAAACAGAGACAGCTCGTCATCGCTTACCTGATTCAATATTTTATGTAATTTCAGTAATTTGATTAAAACAGCCAATTTATATGATGGAGTCTCTCCATGTAAAACCGTTCTTCTCAGGAAGATCAGCCATGGGTTTCTACAAGTAAAATTTACTTTTCCTTTATAGTCGTAAAAAATTTCGAGAGCTACCCCAAGTTTGCATTTTTCCAGCTCCTTTATCGCTTTATGACTGAGACCCTGATATATCTTGTCAATTCTGCTAAAATACTCTTCTATCATGTCTCTCATCTGGATAGAATTTACTTTGCGATGTAGTTTCAGCTCGTGAGGGCTATATTCTAATGCCTTGTTATAGTGTCCAATAGCGTCTTCATATTGTTTGTTCTGGTAGTCCTTGTCTCCATGATATTCATGAAACCTTTTAACCATTCTTCTCGGTCTAAGCCGCTCCTTATCTTCCTCATCTAAATGGCCTGATTTTTCAAAATGTTCTATTATCTCTTTTGGTGTCTGCAACGATTTTTTTGTAAGAAAGTCTAATCCTGCAATATGTTCATACACCGAATTACATCTCTGTATCATACCATCGCTGATTCCATTGCATATTTTGGCTTTTTGAATACAGTCTCTCGCCTCTTCAAATAAACCAAACTCCGAATATGCCTTGCCTAATTGAATGAGCGAACGTACATCCGCTCCACAATCTACACCTTGTTTATCTCTATATTGTTTTAAATATTCACCAATTACTGTCTTGTAGATAACAGGAACAGTTTCTACTTTATTGTCTGCGACACGAACAACGTAAACATTAACATCACCAGATTCCGGATCAATACTCACTCCGGGAATCTCTTTCCCATCTGGAAGTTTTATCCACGAGGTCTTCTTAATGACACTTGCAGTAAAAACTAAATCCTTCCCCTTAACCAAATCATTTAACGTCAAGACCCTATCCCACGGCATTTCGGCCTCTTTTTCTGTACCGGGTTTTACAATCTTAAAGTTCTTTAATATATCAATTTCATCTTTTTTAAAAGAGTTCCAATGCTTCAGTTTCCCCAAAACATGTTCTTCCGTTGCCACCCCATATGGTAATACCCTCAACGTCATTTCCCCGCCCAATTGTGCTACTATTATTCCGCTCAGAACCGCTTCAGGAACACCTCCTACTCCTATGATCATATCGATTTCATCCCTCGCTATTGCAAAGGTGGGAGTGAGGTCATCTTCTTTAACAAGAATTACTTCTGCCCCGAGATTCTTAATGGTTTCTATGAGTTTTTTGTGTCTCAGCCTGTCCAGAACAACAATTTTCATTTTTCGTATTTCATCATCAATATTCTGAGAAGAGACATCCTCGTTCTTATCTTTGATCACCTTCTCAGCCATGAGCTTTAGGTTTTTTGTAATACCATGTGTTATATTTATACCTGCACCTTTATATTTGTTTCCTGTGATAGCCTTCACACAATACATGTCCGGTGAATTAAACAACCCCTTCCTTTCACTATAGCCAACTGCAAAGACTGCTCCACCATCAGATTCCGGATCCACAATACTACGGTCGTTCTCAAAGGCACTAAGTACGATATCTGCCTCACAATCCTCACGCACAGTTTCAGAACCGAATCTTTCACCTATATACAACATTGGCATCTCTTTCCGCTCTCCCTCAGCATTTACTACATAAGCCTTCCACCAGTTGAAACTGTTATAAATATGCCTGAGCCACCAGACTGCCATACGTCTTGCACGAAATACATTAAACCCCTCGCCGTTCGTACTGAAATACCTTAATGTCCTGGCAGCAACAATTCCGACAGCATGTCTTAACTCATTTCTCTTAGTCAACTGAAGACCATTATCAGAGGGAATTTCCAAACTAAATCTTTCAGGAATATAGGCCTCCAGGAGATATGGATCATCAACTTCTTCGAAGTTGAAACTTTTGTCCTCTATGAATGTAGAGTCGTCACCAACTTGTTCATCTTTAACAATTTTACTCATTCTTTTCTCTACTTAAAAAAGTATATAAGCCTCGTCACATCGGATATTTAAAGATATTTTTTTCTTCTCTGATCAGCGTTAAGGTTATTTATATCAACAGTAAAAAAAGATTGCAAATTAAAAGCATCAATTTTAATATTTCTCGCATTCTTTATAACAATACGAAGAATTGACTTTCAAAAATTGTTTTGCTAAAATTTCAAAAAACTTCAATATATTCTATAAATCACAACACATATGCATAGCGTAAGCTATAAATTTATAAATGAGGTTTTTAAGGTTTCAATATGAGGAAAAGATAATGCAAAAATGGTTGAAAAAGGAGAAAGAGTTACGAGGAAAAGGAATCGCTGACAAGCAAATTGAGGAGACCGTAGCCTTTCTACGCCAAAAAGGCATAGATACGGTTTGGGATGTACAAGCTGCATATGATTCAAGTCTCTTCGGTCTTAAGGACCGATGCTCTTTTGGAAGCCATGGCCTCTGCTGCCGTAACTGCAATCTAGGACCATGCAGACTTGGAGGAGAAGAGATATCATTTCACACAAAGATTGCTGCCCCTAAACTAAAACGGTCCTCCTGTGGTAAAACCGCTGATAATATGGTTGCCGGAATGTTCCTGCAAACCGAATTACGCGGCACAAGCTCCCACATTGGCCACGCAATTCACGTTGCAAAGCTCTTTGTAAAGGCCGCTGAAGGTTCTGATAATTTCCCTATAAAGGACGAAGCAAAGCTCCACACTGTTGCAGGCGAACTTGGCATCGATACAAGTGGAAAAGATACCCTTGATATCGCAAGAGAGGTTGGTCAAAAAGCGATGGAGGATCTCGTTGGGCCTGGCGAAGGACCAATGAGTTTTGCGCTTGCACTTGCACCAAAGAATATTGACAAACTAGTAAAGGCAAACCTTATCCCTCAAAAAGGAGCTGCTGAAGCAATCGTACAGGGAATCCACAGTACTGCCCAGGGAATGATGAGCAGTACCGATCACTTAATTATGTCGTGCTTGAAATTTGGGACAATGGACGTACTGGCACTTTACATCTCTACCCAACTGCAGGATATCCTACTCGGTGTCCCCACGCCAAAGGAAGGTAAAATCGGGTTGGATGTCCTTGAGAAGGACAAGGTCAACATCCTCGTCCACGGCCATGTACCCGTACTTTCAGAAATGGTTATAAACTACGCTAACAAGCTTGAGGAAAAAGCTAAAGCAGCAGGCGCAAAAGGAATAAATGTTGTAGGAACCTGCTGTACTGGCACAGAGGTACTGATGCGGCTAGGTATCCCAATGGCTGGCAGTACGATCATGCAGGAGCTAGTTGTTGGTACCGGAGTTGTAGATGCCGTATGTGTTGACGTGCAGTGTGTGTATCCATCCCTCTCAACCATGACAAAAGCACTTCATACCCGATTAATTACAACCATGCCCGAACTGAGAATGGACAACGACATCTACATTGAATTTACCCCTGACAACGCTGATAAAGCTGCCACCCAAATTGTTGAAGAGGCCATTGCCGCTTACAAGGAGCGTTCGGCTGAAAGAATCTTCCTGCCGAAGGCAAAAGGTCACAAATTAATGGGAGGGTTTTCTACAGAAGCCTTAATTCAAGTTCTTAAAAAATTAAACCCTGAAGAACCACTGAAACCATTAGTAGATTTGATTATTGACGGTTCTATTCAGGGCGTTGCAGTAATTGCAGGATGCCTGTCATCAAAGGTCCAGACTGATATGAGCTTCGTAACTATGGCAAAAGAACTTCTTAAAAATAACGTACTTGTACTTGCAACAGGTTGTGCGGCAACGGGTTGCGCAAGGCATGGCTTGTTGAACGGGGAGGCAATGCACCTGGTTGGAGATTCACTCAGGGGAGTACTCGAAACTCTCGGTAAAGCTGCAGGCCTGAACGAAGCCATGCCGCCTATTCTTCATTTCGGCTCATGTGTTGATAATTCCAGGTGCGCTGTACTGGCCTCTGCTATTGCTGACTATCTGGACACCTCAATAGATAAACTCCCGCTTGTGGCAAGTGCGGCCGAGCACGTTGTTGAAAAAGCAGCGGCCATCTACATGGGTGTTATCTCTCTTGGCATAACCACTCATATTGGAGTAACGCCAAAATTGGGAGGATCCCCATACGTAATTAACATGCTAACGAAAGAGCTGGAAAATATTACAGGAAGTACCTTAATTATAGAGATCGACCCCAAGGAATCAGCAAAAGCTATGATCAACCACATCCAGAAAAAAAGAAAAGAGCTTGGAATTTGATATGACATAAAGCGAGGCTTATGACTGGAATGTTATGACTATTATTGCCATTACTTAAAAAACCAAAGTACTTACAACAATTCACAGGTGTTAATAACCAAACATCACATCCTCACAACACGCCTTTTACGTATTATAAATATTAAATTAATCAGAAATAAAACTAAAGTTTTTATCAATAGGACCGATAAGTGGTTAAGTAGTAATTCTCTATAAATTGTGCAGTATGCCTATCTTGAGAGAAAACACTTAACACAAAAATCGTCACCCATGGTAAGAATAAAACGTACACTTTACATAAGCGTTATTATATTTGGCTTTATGATAGGTCAGGTAAACCCTCTTTCCTTTATAATCAATATAGGCCCCAAGCAAACCTATGCCGCAACGCTAACAATACCAGCCATATACCAAACAGCAATAACAGAAATCAGGAATCAACAGACAGAGACAGGTAGTATTATCTCAGAACATGTAAACGTAAAGAAAAACGGATACACTACAGTAAAGATGTTGGAAATCCCCGGATACCAATTATCAGACGTTATAGAAAAGTGGGAACAACTAGGCCATAAAATCAATGAGTATACTATCAAGGATAGAGCGTTTGTAGAATATCTGATATACAACACGGATATTAAATCGTTCAGCTACACGGCAAATATGCCAAAGCTATATTTCCTTGTTAAGAACGAAATAGCAGAGCCAATAATATACGGTGGAAAAATAAAGAAATTTTTCAAAACAATATCATTCCACGGATGGTTCCGAATTGCAGGTGCTCTGGACTCTCAAGGTAATTATCGAAAAGGCTACGAGCATCTTAGTACACAGAAAGAAGCACTCCTGAAACTATTTGATTCTGTTTTGTCCAGAACCGTAAAAGGTAGTTATACAATTGTAGAACTATATACGGATGAAAACGGAGAGAGAAAAGGTAGGTTTAAGTTCTTCATGACTGCTGAACAGACTGAACCAACCCTTGTACAGCCCTTAGATACCATGGCAGCATTTGTATTAACCTACCTGAATCTTGTACAAGAGAACCCCGGAGACCTTAATGTTAAGCAGGATCTCACAAAACCAATTGTTGAAAAATTAATTGCAAAAGCAAAGGCCGAATCACAAGACAAGATCGCATCTTTAGCTTACACAAACCAGCGTAAATCTTCCTGGTAACCTGACTCAATTTTACCCCGACCAATTCACAGATTTCAATAACTACCGTCGCTGTTGATCCACATAATTTACAATCCAGCAATTCCTGATCTCCTCCAAGATTTTCCTCTTAAACTTGTTGACTTAAATACTATGCCGATTTATTATCATTAAATAATGGATGATAAAATTGAATTCACCAATGGGAATATAACCATACGTCCCTGTCAGCCGGAAGACGCTGCCATAATCTGCGAAGGCGTGCAGGAATCAATGCAGGAGATGTTAAAGTGGGCACCATGGTGTCATCACGACTACTCCATATCAGACTGTAAATTTTGGCTTGACTCCAGGCACCAGATGCGGTCGGAGGGTATAGAATATGACTTCATTATCTTTGATGCGAAAGATAATAGGTTCCTTGGTGGCTGTGCTATTGATCAAATCAACCGGAAGCATAACTTTGCCAATCTTGGATACTGGGTTCGAACAAGTCAGGAGGGAAAAGGCATTGCTACAGCTGCAGTAAAACTCATCACCCGGTTTGGATTTGAAACACTTGGTTTCACACGCCTTGAGATAGTCGCGGCTGTACAGAACAAGGCTAGCCAACGCGTTGCCGAAAAGGTAGGTGCCGTCAGGGAAGGCATCCATAGGAACCGCCATGTTGTACATAACACGATATACGACTCTGTTATGTTTTCCCTGATTCCTCAGAGTTAATAGCACCTAAATTGAGCGATCTTATTTATAGTAGCCTACGCTTCTCATCATCCGACGATGGGTGTATGCAAATTTCTCGTAAGTTATGCAACCCCAACCATGCGGGAACAAAGGTGAAACTTTTAGAGAAGGCGCTTGTTTATTCTTTAAGTATTGCAAAATGGTAGTGTTGTAGGGGCAGTTAAAAATTAAAACTCAATGGAATTATTGGAAGAAGGACAGATTATCACTTGTTATCATTTACTATCCACTAAACAGATTATTTATTTGCTTTGCCAACTCAGGAAGTTTAAAAGGCTTCCTGAAAATGAAGTCTACTTTACCACTTTCATCAGCAACAAGTTTGAGATCTTCGTTCCAGCCGGTCATTAAGCACAATTTTGGTCTCTTGTCTAACTTATTAATAGCCGTAATTACTTCGTACCCATTTACATTTGGCATCGACAGATCAGTTAGTACAAGATCAAACCATTCGCCCTCTATCATATTTATAGCATCAGCACCATTATCAACTGTTTTGACATTGTGACCTTCTTTGGAAAGAAATTTATTTAGTATGTCTCGTATAGCATCCTCATCATCTACCACCAGAATACTTAGACTCTTTTCAACTGTTTCCTGTTTCACATCAGGAGCTGTTATTAGATTTTTTTTATTGGTAAGTGGGAATTGCAAAGTAAACGTGCTACCCTTTCCCACCTCACTATCTACTTCTATCTTGCCACCATGTTTTACCATTTTGGTGTAAGAAGTACTCAGACCCAACCCGGTTCCTTCCGGTCTTCTAGTAGTGAAAAAGGGATCAAATATATTCTTCTTTACGTCTTCAATCATACCCTTACCTGTATCAGTGATACTTGCAAATACTGTATCATCCTTACTCCACGTTCTAAACGAAAGAGTACCACCATCCGGCATTGCATCTAGGGCATTGTTTATTATATCTATAAGCACTTCTTCTATCTCATTAGGATTACACAATGTACTGGAAACATTCTCCATACCTTCCATGTCAACGTTGTAGTCTAAACCTTTGACCTGAGCCATACTCCTCCATCTAGGCATTGTGAATTTAACGGCCTCTTCTATCAGTGTATTTATATCGGCAGGTGCAAAGCTATCAGCATATGTATCTGGATGAGTAAAGTCACGCATCCTGTCTGTTATTGAAACCCCATCATCAATTGACTTCTCAATATCGTGAAGACTATTCATCAATTGGTGATGGTCTTTGTAGTCCATCTGCAGCAATTGTACATTACCGGAGATTATGTTAAGAATATTATTAAACTCATGGGATATTCCCGCAGTTATTGTACCTATTGACTTCATTTTTTCTGACTGCAGGATGGCAGCCTCCATCATTTTCTTATCGGTAATATCAAAGATAGCTCCATCAAGAAAGAGAGTCTCTCCGTTTTTATCAAACACCCCCTGACCCTTCTCGTATACATGAATAACGTCTCCATCTTTATGAGAAACTCGATAGTATATAATAAATGGTTGCTTTTTGCTTATGGCTTCATTTACGGTACTGGCAACCATTTCTCTGTCATCAGGATGTATGATAGCTGCAAAACTTCTGACACTATTCCCCACGAAATCAGAGGCACAGTAGCCAACCAGCTCCTCTATGGCATCGCTTATGTACTCCATTGTCCAGTGCTTGTCATGAAGACATCGATAAACCACTCCCGGAATATTTGAAACCATCGATCTAAATCTCTGCTCACTATTCTTAAGATTGGAAATGTCAGTTATAGTTATCCTGTATTGATTGACATTTCCACCTCCTTCCTGTTCGTCAGCACATTCCAGTTGTGCATAGAATGTTGTACCATCTCTTTTCACCATCTCTACTTCACACATTATATGTTCTTTCGTTTCCAAAGCGTGTCTCAATAATAGGTAGTATTTATCTGCACTCTCTCTGGTCATAAACCTTGAAAATGGTTTCTTTATCAACGAACCACATTCCATAGACAACATTAAAGCAAATTTTAGATTAGCCCTAAGAATTAATCCTTTTTCACTAATTGTAAGATATCCCACCGGAGCGAAGTCATAAAGGCTTATGTATTCGTCGTGGGATTTATTAAGTTCGACGTGAGCGTTGCGTAGTTCTTCATTCTGCATCTCCAGCTCAATCTGATGCACCTGCAGCTCAAGTGCCAATTTGCGAACCTCTTCATCTGGCAGTTTATCTATTGGCTGAGCATCTGCGTTGAGTGCTTTCTCCGCCTTGTTACGAAGATCAGAGTTATTTGTTTTATCAGATTTTTTTTTCTTCATAGCTATGCACTATTAATTCTAAACTGATGCCGTTGTGAGTGAACAAATTCCATACCATTAACGTTTTGTAATAGCATTGGTTTTTCCAAAGATGAATTCATGGAAAATATACTCTAGCATTTCAATGTACAACTATAGCCACATAAAAGCAATTTAAAAGCTAGGCAGAAAAGCACAGGAGGCCGCATAGAACAATTCAGTTCTTTCATCGTTAACACATTACAAAAGCTACATGTCCTTAATGTACCTCAGCCTAAGAATTTAAAATATAATGATAAGGCTCAATATAAACATAAGTTATCTATTGTTAAAATAAAGTGCAGTTTACGAATAAAGTGGAATTATCATAGTAGCTAAAAACAGGTCTAAAATTTACCGTGAAAGCCTCCAGGCAATCCTTTACAAACTCGTTAATTATTTCCAAATCCTTCTTCGGCGGCTTGATTCAATAATTCTCACAATTCCATATGCTCTCTTCTGAGACGCCAACTATGTTAGCAACATCAGATTGCATGAGCCTGCTATTCGTTTTTGTTTTACAAATATGCTCACCAATTGTCTTATGGTTGAGAGGATAACCATCTGGATAAGTAAAAGGACGTGCAATACATGCATTATACTTAATGCTAGTATGTAAAGGGTAGCGCAACAACAAGGTTGCTGTGACCCGCCCAAACGTACCGTTCGATAAGGGCGGGCACAAATTGCTTAATTTTAATTGAAATTGATGCTATCTACAGTACAATGAGGAGAGTAGACGTGACATAAAAAAGAACTAACCTGTACAACATAAAAACGGAAAGGATCTAAAAATGAAAATCTCAATTGAAAGCGACACGAGGATAAAAATTATTCCGGAATCAGATCATGAGAAGGAGAGTCTGGATGCGTTATGGAAGCTTGTCATACGCTGCGACACTGATAGTAAGGTATTATGCCCTATTGGCTCTTACATACCGTCGACAGATGATGGGGCGAATTTTGTTATACAGGACCAGTAATCAGATGTGTAGCTTTGAATGATAACTCAAATAAATACTTCTGTTGTAAAGGTTGAATTAAAACCAGGCACAATTCTAAGAGATCAGGAGAAAAAATGTGTCAATACTGATTGATGAACTAAAGAAAGAGCATTCTGAGATTCTTGCTGCACTTAACGAGGTAAAAAAGCTTGGCATTCTCTCTAAAGAAGGACAGGAAAAACTCATATCTTTAGAGGTAAGCCTGCTTGCGCATCTTGAGATGGAGGACGATCAGCTTTATCCGGCTCTCAAAAAAGAGGCGGAGCATAGCAATAGCATAAAAGACACATTAGAATTATTTGCATTGGATATGGAAGGCGTATCGAAAACGGTACGAGAATTCTTCGAAAAATACTCTGATGGATTTTCAGGTATGGATCTTAAAGAACTTACTAGCGATTTTGAAAACCTTCTTGCAGCCCTCAACAAAAGAATTTGTAACGAAGAAGAGTCACTCTATGAGGAGTATGAAACACTGGACAGAGCCTAAACGTCTTGCAAATAAAGAGAACCAGAAAAATTACAAAATTCTTTTCCATTCATTCAGTGAAAACAGATTCTCTCTGAATGATATCCAATCCACTCCATAACACTGCCTGATCTCTCAACCATCAATGTACTTTTTTATTTACCATAGGGGAGTAAAGGTAAAAATATGGTCTTTATATGAGAACTGACTACACAAAAGGGCAAAATATTCATCCACATGCCTCTCCCTCTTCCCGACCTGGTAGCAAAAAGGTGATGCTTATCTTTCCCCCAGACTGGTATCCCTCTAAGCCTTATTTGAGTCTACCGACTCTAACCGCTTTTTTGAGAAAAGCCGGACATCATGTCTCCCAAAAGGACGTAAACCTGGAAATGTATGATTGGTTTTTCAGCGAAGATTGCCTGCAATTTATTTTGGGAAAAATCCCTAAACAGCTGCAGAGACTGAATAAGTTATCGAGAGATCAACGCCTAGCTGACGAAACACTAAAGCTACGAAAAGCTCTTCGTGAATGTACCCAGACACATATTACCACGCTTGCCAATAAAGCAGAGTCTGCCAAAGCCATAGTATATTCACAGGAATTTTATAATGTGGATAAGTTGGAATGGGCTATGAACGTATTTCATGAAGTGATGCGAACCATATCCCTTGTATATTCCCCGGCCAGGATCTGTATGCCCCCCATGGAAACAGACTTAACCTATAAGTTGTTTATATCATCTGATATTCTAACGGCGGTTGAGGACTCACAAGTCAATGTGTACAGAGATGTGTACAACCACATACTTAAGCCTGCTATCGAAGAGGAAAAGCCTGATGTAATTGGAATTTCCATTGCTTTGAGCCAACAGCTCTTCTCTTCTATGACGTTTTGCTCGATGATAAAGGAGCAGTTTCCCGGTATTCATATTACTATCGGTGGAAACACGGTTACACGGTTACGCGACGTATTACCAAAAGCCACCAATCTGTTCTCTCTTTTTGATTCCGTTATAATGCATGAAGGGGAAACTGCATTTTTACAGTTAATCAATGCAATAGGGACAGAGCAGGATTTTTCAACAATACCCAACCTCATATATAAAGATTCTTCTGGAATACATACATCTACGGTTACTTCTTCTGAGGATATGTCGACCCTGCCACCACCCGATTTTGATGGCCTCCCTCTTGATAAATATTTTGTCCCGGACAAAATCCTCTCTTATCTTTCCACTCGAGGATGCTATTGGGGTAAATGTGCATTCTGTGATCATGGAGAAGGTTACACAGCAGGGTATAGATCCAAGAGCATAGACCATATTATTGAGGAAATCAGTTATCTAAAAGATAGATACCACGTAACCCATTTTCATTTTCCCGATGAGTCTTACCCTCCGGCGCTGTTCAAAAAGTTAACGAAAAGATTAATTGAATCTGATCTACAGATCTCATGGTCAACACACTTACGATTTGAAGAGAGTTTGCTTAACAACAAGGTGTGGAAAGATGCTGAAAGGTCTGGGTGCAAGTTTCTGCATATGGGATTTGAAACCGGAAGTGAAAGAGTACTCAAATTGATGGGCAAGGCAACCACGACTAAGCAAATCCAACGAAGTCTGGAATTCTCATCCACCCATGGTGTATGGAACCACGTGATGGGTTTCTTCGGGTTTCCCGGCGAAACCTACGAAGATGCAAAATCATCTATGCTGTTTTTAGAAAGCAGTAAAGAAAACATACACTCTATTGGCTTTGGAACTTTTGATCTCACTAAATATTCACCTGTTATTAAAAATGCAGATAAATTTGGAGTAGCCTACACCAGAAATGATGAATGGGATTTAGCGCTGGATTATTATTT
>Ga0233428_1003272_pt1 | contig 14048 bp, 12 predicted proteins | sample SI_118_April2016_4_FD_179890 | JGI IMG/M metagenome (GOLD analysis project Ga0233428, IMG submission 179890) | Seawater microbial communities from Saanich Inlet, British Columbia, Canada - SI_118_April2016_120_MG | ecosystem: Environmental > Aquatic > Marine > Inlet | place: Canada: British... | reverse complement strand
CCTGCTTGGCTCAGTATTTGCATGATTTGTGAATCTGATTTACGTGTTGTTTTCATTTGAATCTCCTTATGTTTTTATTATAAGAAAATTCTACTTTTACTGAGTGTTAATTTTTGGGAGGATTACACTACGTTCTACGCTTAATTTTTCATTTATTGTTTATTGTTTATTGTTTGAACCCAGCATGTCTTCTGACGAACCAGAATCAACTATTTCCCCTTTGCGCATTCTATAAATAACATCACAATTTTCAATGGTGGAAAATCTGTGGGCAATTACAATCATTGTTATATCACCTTTAAGCCTCTTTATTTCATTAACAATTTCTTTTTCTGTTTCATTATCCAAAGCACTTGTAGATTCGTCCATTATAAGGATATCCCTTTTATGGTAAAAAGCACGCGCCAATGCAATACGCTGACGCTGACCACCAGAGAGTCTAACCCCTCTTTCCCCTAATACTGTATCTACTCCATCTGGCAACTGTTCTATTAGACTGGTTAGGGATGCTTTTTCTAATGACTGATTCAGTAATTTAATATCAATGTCTTGCTCATTAATACCTAATGCAACATTACTCTTAAGTTTATCATCTATTATAAAAACTTCCTGTGGAAGATATGCTATATGCTTGTGCCAATTATTTATCTCTTGTTTTAAGTTGGTACCATTAAAATATATTTTACCGCTATTAGGCTCTAATAGACCTAAAATCATATCTACTAACGTAGTTTTTCCAGAGCCAGATTCTCCGATTATGCCTATTGAGTCACCGTGTCTTAACTTTAAGTTAATATTTTTTAATACTTCTTGTTTTGCATTAGGATAACGAAATGTAACATCTTCTAGTGCCAAAGCTTTAAAAGAGCAACCCATATTTGTTTCTTTAGTAAAATATTCATGACCGTTTTCTGCATCATTACTTACCCCCATTACATCAACATACAGTCTAGAAATACTATCTCTATTAAAGCGAAACTTTATAATGCCATTTGATACAATATTTACTATTGGGAGAAGGCGGACTGAAGCTAAACCAAAAACAGCAAGCGTAGGGGGAAGTTCTTTTGGATTAGCATCCGTTACTAATGTTATTATTACCAATAACACTATAAAAAGTACTAATAAAAATTCAATTATATATCGTGGTATTGTTGACATGACTGACATATACATACCATATTTTCCGGTTTTTTGAGCGCCATTTCTTACTTTGTTTAAAAAATAATCCTCATGTCCTAAAACACGAATTTCCTTCAATCCTTCTAACCCTTCGTGAATACCTTTGACCATTTCAATAGCAGCTATATTGGATTTTTTTCCGAACACTTTTATTTTAACGCGGAACAGCCTATCATAAGAAACTACAAATAATCCAAGCAAACAGGTGAGTAATAAAAATGCTTCTAAGTCTGTATATGCAAGCATTGCTAGTATTACTACAGCCACAATTCCATCACTTACCATCTTTAGGCCTGTTTGTATCATACCGCCAGAATACTCATTAACTAAATTTTGTGTGGTATGTATATATTCAGAACTATTACGACGAAGATACTCGACATACGGAAGATTTTGATAACTATTCATAAGCATAACACTAAGCCTTTCACGAAGAGTAGTACTAAATTTAATAATAATATAATTAATCCAAATTGCAGATATTGTTTTAACAAAAAATATTCCCACTAATACTAAACTCATCATCAATAATAATGAATATACATCAGTGGGCAGCTCAATCCATGTACTATACGGGTCAAAAATATCTTTTGCAATATCTGGCTCAACCACTATAGAGACATAAGGTCCTATAAGGCCTATTCCTGCAATATCAAGGAAAGAAACAAGAAAAAATAATAAAAGCAACCATGGGAGCTTCTTCTTATCTTCGCCCATTAGCATTAATAATTCTTTAAGATATTGTTTCATAAGTTTTCTTTTGATTATTTTCTGATGGAATTAGCTTGTATAAAAGAGTCGCTAATATTTCTATCATTTTCAGATATTACTATTTTAAATTTTTTAATTGAAAAAGTGGAATCTTTAAAATAATTATCTACTTTTATTAGTTTAAAATTATGCTTTTCTATAATAGAAATATGTTTTGATAGTGGCTGTCTATTTATCATATAAGGTCTATTTCCTCTTAACAAAAACCACCTCCAGTTTGAAATACCCCAGTGTCCATCCCATGTTGGTGCATAGCCATGACTCTTAAAATCAATAGAGTGTGAGATAAACCCATCTTTATTTAGCCAGTTTTTTTGCACCTCATATGTACTCTCCAAATCATCCACATGCTCAAGAACAGCTTGTGAAATAATCATATCAATACTTTTTTCATGCATTCCATGCCCTTTAGTCCAAGTAGGATTGTATTCAATCATTTTATTTTGACTGATTATGGATGATCTAATTTTATCCACCCTATCCTCCAATAAATTCAATCTCATATAATCATCAGGATAAACCTCACAAGGAAACGAATAATCATCTAACTTTGGAACAACCTTTGGAAACTCAATATCATCAGGTATAGACTCTCTATTGTGCAACATCTCTAACAACTGCTCTAGTATTAATAAATTTTTCTTAACACTTGTAAACTCGACCACATCACAAGCTATGTATTTATTAGAGCCTAATAATAATGCCATAATACCTACGCCTAAAGAATCTCCTGGACCTAACTCAGCAACAACATCAGGATAATGATTTAGTTTACTTTTCTGAGCTAAAATTATATGCCTCATCCAGATTGTATAACAGTAACGTGCAGAGTATGATCCACCAGAGCCTAATTTTGATGCTCTCCATTTATACACACCAGGTATAAATGTTAAAGCACCGAACACTGTCTGGATAAAGCTTCTAATCATTTTTTATGTGATCCATACTTAAGCAATCTTATTTGGAGAAATATACTTTCACAAAGAAGTGGCCCTCCCATTAATGCGAGCATCCACCATGACATCATTTTATGCCTCATGCCGGTTCCGTAGTTAGTGGTACCTAATGACCACATAAAGGTCATAATAAAAAAGAGTAATAATAGCATGCCTAATATTTGGTGCATTTGCCCTTTTTCTAATTTCCATAACTTAATTGAATAGTAAATTAATGTCATGTGCAGTATTGATTCTATAAATGCGTAAACATCAGATAGGCTAGACACTTGCCATACGAAAGGAGCAAAAAGATAGTTGATATAGATCAAGAAGCTTGAATAAATAACCGTAAATAACGAAGATGTATCTAGCGGTATACCATAGCTAGCTCTACCTATTGGTGTAACCGAACGGTGCTTTTCAATAGCATCTAACATTTCAAAAGATGAAATCATTCTAAACAACTCCGACCCTGAAACATTAGAATTACTAGCTATATTGAAAAATATATACAGAATTAATGGCGTTATAACAAGCACAAATATACGTGGCATTGTTATTCTAAATCTTGCATTAGTCTTTTTAATATTCCAAAACAGGTGAATTCCAACTAATATCAGGCTATATAAAAATAACGCCTTATGAAGAAGGCCCATCATTACACAAAATAAAAGCATAAAGAGGAAGCTACTAACTTTATTATTTGAATAAATTTTCATCTTCAAGCCAAAATAGAATGCCGACATTAAAAAGAGTAATTCAAAGGGCTCTCTTAAGGTTATGGCTCCCAACATAAGCATTGTTGGTAGTACTGCATACATAATAACCAATGGTACTAAGTACCTGTTTAATTTTAATAAATCTACAATTTTAACAAAAACAATAATTGATATTGACATTGACAGCATTGACAACTGCTCACCTAATATATGAGATGGGCCAGTTAGCCAATAAAATAAGCCTAATATGTTTATATAAAGACCTGCATCAGAATCAAACTTAAACACTCCAACTTGGCTTATATTAGTTGCAAGAACATGAAAACTATGTGCATCCATATCTGCGCCAATTGTTCTAAACAAAAATGCATTAGTGAACGCAACAACTTGATACAAGAAAATTACTATCCAGTAGTTTTGCATTAAGTTTTTATTTTTTCTAAAATGAGATGACGAAAAAGGTAGTATTGCGATTGTTATAATAAAAAAAGCTGTAACAAAGGTAGATAATATAGTCATATATAGTCCCTATTGACTAAACACACGTCAATAAGAAGTCTTTATATTCTACAGCAGCCCTTTCTACACTAAAATATCTACCCCTTTTAGTTACAAGCTCAGAATTAATCGGGTCATTTACTGCATCAACCATAAGTTTTGCTATTTCATATTTATTAAAAGTTGATGATATAAATCCATACCTTCCGTTTTCTAAAATTTCACTAGGGCCACTATTGCAATTTGTTGATACCACTTGAGTTCCTAGCGCCATACTTTCAGCAATTACATTTCCAAACCCCTCCCACAACGAGGTTAAAACAAAAACACTTGCATTTTTCATATATTTGTATGGGTTGTTTACAAAACCCGGAAGAAGAATATCTTCTGTAAGGGATAAGCTGTTAATTTGCTCCTCTAAATCACTTCTTAATGGGCCCTCCCCCAAAATAATCAATCTTGATTCTATTTCTTTATTAGCCACACTAAATGCATCAACTAATAGAGAGAAGTTTTTTTGTGGAACCAGTCTACCCACTGAAATAAATGTGGCTCCAGTATAATTATCAATAGAATCATTGCCTTGAGTTAACATAAAGTTTGTAACTATTGGATTGTAGATATATTGAGATTTAACCTTGAGTCCATTGGCTAAAATATCTTTCTCAACCCCTTTAGACATTGATATAACTCCATCTGACAAATTATAAATACGAATAATAGATTTTAATATTACTTTGTGCAGTATTTTGTTTTTAACACTATAACCTACAATGGACGAAAGGTGATTGACTTGATTTAATACAACTTTAGTATTTATTTTTCCAGCTATTAGTTTGGCAATTGCCATGATTATATTGATATGCGTTACACTGCTCATAATAACATCTGGACCATCATTCTTTATATACTCTATTAATTTAAAAATAGATTTCATACTTCTAGATTTATTTAAATTTATTATTTTTACTCTAGCATCTAACTCTTCTAAATAAGCAACTTCATATTTATTAACTAAAACAATATCTATATCCACTCCATCATTTACTAGATAATTGGAAAGATTTACTACTGATTTTTCTGCTCCACCACCGCTTAAATTTTGAAGGAAAAAAGCTATCTTCTTATTTTTCATTTTTTAAATTTAAACACATTTGATTAAAAATTTTATAGTACTCTTTATCGATAACTTCACTACCAGCTACTTTACTTATCATTTTAGCGTTATTATACAGATTGCTCTGTTTTATTTTTGTGGCTTCTTGTATGATTTTCGCCCAATTATCTGCATCTAAGTTCGAAACATATCCTGCCTTTCCAATGTGTATCCATTTGTCACTAATACCAGGTAATTCATTCATTACTACTGGCACCCCACATGCTTGCGCCTCTAAAATAGGCGTCCCTAGCCCTTCATGTCGAGAAGGAAAAAGGTAAACATCTCCCATTGCCATATATTTTTCTGGACTGTTAATAAACTGATTAACAATATGTACACGGCCCTTCAATTCAAGGTTGTCTATTTCAGTCAGAACATCATTATAATAATCTTGATGCGCAGGTGTAACTGGTCCAGCTAAAATTAATTTATAGTTTTTATTTAACTTTGATAAAACTCTAAGTAAAAATAGTTGGTTTTTATTCCTCCAAAACATAGCTACATAAGTTAATACAATATCTTTTTTGGTAAATGGTGATATTTTTTCTCTTATAGATATTTTCTTTTTTCTAATTTCCAAATTAAACTTATTTTCATCAATAGGGTTCGGTCGTTGCCATATACTTCTTACTGAGTTTTCAATGGCTAACAACTCTAACATAGGGGATATTGCCACCATCATCATATTTTCTTTTTTGAATATTTTTTTTATAAAACCCCTAAAAGGATAGGGAAAGTATGGCGTCTTTATTTCATTACAAAGTTCACGAATTACTGGTTTATTAAAATACCAAAAATACCAAGTATAAAACCCTACAGCCCATGAATCTCCAAATGTGTGGAGCGCATCATATTCACCTATCCTGCCTTTTATATTTCTCCATGAGCTATAAACTTCAAATGGAAAATTTAACCATACAACCATTCTCCTTAACACACCATGATAATTTACAACTTTAAAATATCCAGCTATTCTTTTAATTTTTACACATTCATATATGTAATCATTGACTCCGCTATATTCTAGTGAGCTTGTTAATACATCATATTGTATATTATATTTTTTACTTAACCTAATATAGGTGTTATGAGCGCGCAATCCAGATCCAGAATACTCTGGCTGATATTTACTAGTTACCACAAGAATTTTCACTTTATAACTTTAACTTATCACGTATGTAATCAACAGCTTGCCATGAAACGTGATTTTGAGGTTTTTTACCAATACTTTTAACAACCCTCCAATAGGACAATGTTGACATCATTCTTGTATTATCCATCCAGTAGTAAAAAAACACAGCCTCAAATTCATGCCAGAACTTTTTTCCTTTCTCACCTAGAGTAGAAAATAGTACTTTAAATAAAAACCTCAAAGGTAATATCCATTTTGGTGATATTGTTTTTTTATTAACTGGAATGTCCTCTCCCCACACTCCAGAAAAATTATTCTTCTTTAGCATATCTAAATAGAGGGTTTGATTTTTTTTATATTTAAGCGGAACTTCTGCCCAAAAATCAATATACTCATTGTCCCATAATGGCATTCTCCATTCATGGCCATAGAATTCATATACTCGTTGACCGGTAATTACATATTTGCTTTGCCTATCTGTATATTCAGCATACTCATACAACGTATAATCTTTTTTATACTCCAGTAGAGTGTCACATGATGATTCTATTTCATTCCAAAGTGACTTCTTTATTTTATTAATATTTCTAAATGTAGATAACTGCCCCCACAATGAAAAATGTTTTTTTATTATACTATTAAGTATGTTTTCCTTCCTAGCATCTATATCTCTTACTTCGCAATCACTCTTCAGTAAATAGTTCAGATGCAAGCCAGAAATAAAATCCCCACTATTACCATTTATAAAAACAGCATCATCACTAATAAGTTGAGATTCTTTTAAGTATTTAATGGTAGATAGGCTTTGTATATATGGCACACTACTATATGTTTCAGAGAATTTCAAATATCTACTATACTCATCTGATGCATAGAATGCTTTCTCACTCTTATGAGTTAGTGGCACAAAAACCCACTCGTAATCCAATTTTTCAGCAATTAATTTTGCAGTATCCGCCTCAAAATTTCCTGGAGATCCATATGAATAGCACAATACATTTGTCGCGCCTAACTCTTTTAAAATTGAAGCAACAAGTCTAGAATCATTGCCAGCACTAAGCGGTATTACGATTTGTCTATCTTTAATATTATCTAACATCTTTTTGAAAATCTTTACTGTAAGGCCAGAAAGTGCACCTATATAATCAACACTACCTTTATCAATATTACAACAATATTTAAAATATTGATGTGTTTCATAGGAGCTCTCATTAAATATAGCTAACTCGCCAGCTTTTAAAGAATGAAGTTTACTATAGATTGTCTTATTTCCAACAGTGTAACCTGACATTGATATTTCCAATATTGAATCTTCATTTACATCACGGGAGAAATTATTATTATCTACCAATCTAGTAGCATTATGATCTATATAAAACTGATCATTTATATTTGCAAAGAATAATGGTGTGCTTCTAATTTTATCAACCGCCACAATAGTTATATCCTCTTTAACTATAACTAAAGCAAAATGACCATCTATATTTTTTATATTTTCATCTAAATCTTTATTTGAGCAATCTAAAATGTTGCAAGCTATTTCCTTAATTGAGTGTGAATAAAAATATCCTTTATAATATATGGTGATATTATTTTTAGTATATTTTTTCCAGAAGCGACCCTCCTTTATTGTTACTTTTATCATGTTTTAAGCAATTCTTTGACTGGGCTTATATTTGCATAAGGCGATACGGCTAAAATATTAATTAGCGATTGTTCATTTTCCGGATAATCCTCTATATTCTCAATAAGATAGTTTTTATTTCTTACCATGTAATATACTTTGTACTTATACATTTTTAGTATATTAGAAATCTTTTTCTGTGATAGTTGATCTTCATATTCCAGTATTAGATAGTCCACCCTACCCCTATCCATGTAAGACTTCATTCCCTTTAATACAAGATCATCTACACCTTCTGCATCTATTTTGCATAAAAGTATTTGCTCAACGGAATTCTTATTTAGATACTCATCAAGTGTTGAAATTTTAACTTCATCCATATCTTCTCTACTTTCAGAGAAGTCCGATACTAAATGATTTCTACCTGGGGAGTCTTTTTTGATTAACATTTTTTGAATACCAGCCCTATCAGAAAGGCCAGTATTATTTAGTTCAATATTTTGACACTGTTCGATCATATTGACATTGTCTGTCAACCTAATGAATGTTGTTTTGCTAGGCTCAAAACTATGCACATTCCAACTATTACTTGACTTTCTTAATGTCCTGGCCATCATTAGAGTTACAACGCCGATGAACGCACCCACATCAATACAATGAATATTTTTAAGGTGCAAGTTGCATTCAATAATCTTTCTCACAGTTACCAAAACTGTCGTATCATCTGTTCTAACACCGGTTCTAAAAGTATCTACTGGTCTTGTATTTTTATACAGATAATATGACAAGCCATAATTATCAGTAAAAAGTATCCTTTTGTTTATAAAAAGATAAAAATATAAGTAAACTTCTCGTAATTTGTTAACAATCTTTTTTATAAACACTGGTTTTATACATCCTTATTTACTATTTAAAAAATAATCTTTTACTGTTTTTCTCATATTGTCTTTATTAATATCAAATTTGGAAAAAGCATCTACTAATTTTTCTTCATCAATCTTTAGTATATTGTTTTCCCAGTAGGCCTCAATAATTTTAACCGAATTTTGTAAATCTTTTTTTGCTTCAAAATTAAAAGGTCTTTGCGTGGTGTCAATTAAAACAATATTTTTTCCTGCACAAAGCGACTCAATAAATGCAGTTCCAGCCATATCACATAACACCATGTCAGAATATTCTAATGCTTCAATCATTGGCTTAGTTGATTCATATGTTGCTATATCACCTAAAATATTCTCTTCGTGTAGAAAACCTTTAGGGTGTTTTTTATATATTACTTCAAAACCATTTTTTTGTAGTGTTTCTATTAAATATTTTTGCCAATCAAAAAGTATTGGGTCTATTATTTTTGCATATGGAAATACTCTTATTTCACCTATAAATGAGTTTGGTATGTATAGTATTTTTTTATTTATTTCTGTTTTTTTATTAAAAAATTTGTTATATATTTTTTTATGATAATCTGAACCAATTGATTTTACCGTTATCTTTTTTCCAGTATTTTTTATTATTCCTTCCAACCTAGTTTTCCACTTTCTACCATAGGTAATATATATATCAGTCTGAAATAGGTCTCCATTCTCCCAGAAATGCATATCATCATAAAAACATCTATCTCCGCCATGATTAAACCTGACAACATCTATACCTTCTTTTTTTGAAATTGATGAAAGAAGTCTATTATAATAACTATTACCAGTTCCAGTAATAATGTATGATTTTTTTCTGCAACCAGAAAATACTTTATTATAGCTATTCACATTATTGTAAGCTCTAGCTATAAAAGACTCCACAATAAACCCTATTGACTCTTTATGGTCATAATTCAAGACAAAATAGTTCTCTTCTATCTTGCTTACAAGGGCATCCTTTACTTTTCTAGAAACATCTCTTGAAAGAGTCGAGCTTCTTGTATCTATTTTAAAATAATATTGAGGTATAATTTTTAGATAGATTTTTTTTATACCATTTAAATATTGTTTTACTAAAGTATTTTCTGAAATTAAGAACACTTTTATATAATTTTTAGGTAATACCTTGACTATAAATGAATAAAGTAATTTAAGAAAATTTACTTTAAATCTATCTTTTTCCAATTCAATCAGCAATGAGGCTGTTATTGTCTCTTTGCTCCAAATTTTATTGATAAAAATATTACTTTTTTTGGAGTATATTGGCTCTATATTTTTCTCAGTGAGATGCAAATAATCATATACATGTGTTAAGTAACTTGCAAGTTCGGTGTATATAAACACACTTGAGATGTCAAAAAAAAGTTTTTCTTCATCAGCCAATTTAATGCCATATAACCAATCATGCAAATCTTTGGCAAACTCATCATATTGCAGCTGTCCAATATGCCACCGTAGTCTTTTGTTTTTTTTATAATAATCAGACTCTATTAATGATTGTATATCTAAATATTGCTTCATTGGGCGTAGAAAAAACTTTTAAATATGTCATCTAAGTTAGATTTAGGCTCCCATTTTATTACATCTTTTGCAAGACTGTTATCACTATACGAACAACCAATATCTGAAGATCTGCGCGGCATAATATCGTATTTTATTTTATTACCAACAATACCTTCAAATCCATGCATAACTTCAAATACAGATGTTGGTTTTCCACTGGATATATTTAATGTTAGAGGTGTTTCCATATTATTTTTTACAATATATTCGATGCTAGATAGGTTTGCTTTTGCAACATCAACTACATGAATATAGTCCCTCTCACACGTCCCGTCTCTAGTCTCAAAATCATCCCCATATATTTCCACCTTGTCCGTCTGATTTTCAAAAACAGATAAGATACTACTTGTTAAATTATTGGGCTTTATAGGTGTATATCCATCTATGACTCCGCTTTGATGAGAGCCTATTGTATTGGAGTATCTTAAAATAATAATATCCCAACTATTATCTGAAGCAGATATATCGTACAACAAATCTTCAATAAATATTTTACACCTGCTATAAGGATTAGAAGTATTTAGCTTAGAGTTTTCCGTTAATGGCATTATATTATCACTACTATAGACCAAAATGGATGAAGGGTAGATTATTTTTTTTACATTAAATTCTTTCATCACTGTCAATACATCACTAATCAGTGATAATTCTTTATCTACACTCTCCAACGGCTGCAATATAAAGTCTGATACTGATTTAATTCCTGCAAAGTGGACCACAATATCAATATCAATATCAATAAATACACTCCTGACATCGTCTTTACAATTGAATTTAATACTTCTTAATATTGCCTTTCTTCCAGTAAGTTTGAATATTTTATTATTTATCTTTTCTAAAGCTTCAATATTCTTATTGTCTACCACTACCACTTTATATCCGCTATTCAAAAGCTCAATACAAGTGTGCCTCCCTATATATCCAAACCCACCTGTAATCAAGACCGTTTTTAACATATTTAGCTATTACTCGTTAAAGATGCTTATTAAATTATCGACACTTTGGGTTATTGTGTGATTATCTGACTCTATTAATGATAATTTAGAAAGCTTGCAATTGATTTCTTTATCGTCCAGTGCGTTTACTATACTATCAACCACTTGATCAATATTAGAAAAATCACATAAATATCCACTTCTACCACTGATAAACATTTCATTTACACCAATAATATTCCATGCAACCAATGGAAGTGAAAAAAACATTGCTTCCGCCAATACCAATCCGGCAGATTCTCTATGAGACAAAAATAAAAAAAGGTCAGACGATCTATAAAAGTTATTAACATCCTCTCTCATCCCCATAAAATGAACCACTTCTCCATATTTTTTGACGAGAAGCTCATGGTATTGTTTATCTCTATACCCTCCTAAAAAAACAAACTTATAATTCTTTCTATGCTTTAATAATAAAGCCACATTGCAAAAATCTTCAACCCCTTTAGACTTTGTCTCTCTGCCAACAGATAATATGACTTTATCTGTTGATTTAAACCCTAACTCATTTTTTATATTTTTACACCTACTAGGGTTAATTTTTTTTAACCCATATTTATTTATTTTTATTTTTATTTTTGGAACTGAAAAACATTTTAATGCTGTATTCTCTGCCGCAACACTTGGACATATTACATTTTTAGCTTTATAAAAATTAAAAACCATGTGTTTTCTATATACATTATTCATTATCCCAACCAAATTCAATATATTATCCCTGTCGAAATATTTTAATGGTTTATTTTCAACAAAAGCACCATGCCAATGTGCAAAAATTGGAATGCCCCATGATGTTTTTACATATCCCAACAGGTGGGGGAAATGTACATTGATTACTGTAATTTTTTCCTTTAGTGTAATGGAACGAATCAATCTTTGTATTTTTAGAATATTGAAATACCTATGTAGCATGTTATAAATTGATGATGGTGGTAAGTCAACTATCCTTACTCTGACATTATTTTCCACCATTTTTTTATAGAATAAATCTTTAGAGTTATACAGCACTAAATATTCAACGCCTAGTCTGTTCAACTCAATACAAATATTAAGTAAATATATTGCAATACCTTCGATACCACTATCTGACCTTTTTTCTTTAATAAATAATATTTTCAACTAGCAATGCTCTTTTAAAATTATATCAATAAATTCCCTTACAGTTCCACTTCCTCCAGGTTGATTTAATTGGATTATGTTATCGATAGATTTAATCTCTTCTACAGAATCTGCCGGACATGCAGATACACCAACACTAATGAGAATCTCTCTACAGTTTATATCATCACCTATATATGCAACTTCATTTAAACTAATACCCTCTTTTTTACAAATATCTTTGGCAATATCAAGTTTGCCTTTATGCTCCACCCCTTGATAAAGATAATCTACTTTTAATTTTTTAGCGCGATCTTCTACTATTTTAGTATTTTCAGATGTGATAATACCTGTCTTAATACCTTTACTCCTTAGAAGTTCAAATCCCTTCCCGTCACGTGTATTAAATTTTTTAAACTCTTCACCACTTTCTCCATAGTACATACCCGCATCAGTGAGCGTTCCATCTACATCAGATAAAAAAAGTTTTATCTTTTTTTTAGGTCTATTATTTAAAACATATTTATACATGAACTTTTCAGCTATATGCCAATCATCATCTTCATCTATCTCAACCACTGTGTACTCTTTCATCTCATAAATAGATATCTTTCCACTTAATCTATTTTTATATTTTTTTATATTTTGAATATTATTTATATAAAACGCCCCATTTTCCATAAGCATGCCATCAAAATTTTGCCTTCTTGGACGATTTTTATAGTCATAGTTTAAGGGGGTAGAGTCATCATTCCAGTAGAATCTTTTTGTTCTTACACATGTAAGAAGTGAATCTGCACCTTCTTCTTCTAATTTTTCTAAGGCTTCATCAAAATCTCTTGTTTGAGTAAGGGGTGAAGTAGCTTGCACTAACAGAAACAAATCATCATCATTAAAATTTTTTTTATCTATAAACTCTAACATAACAGATTCAGTACTTGCGGTATCATTTGCATTTTGAGTATTTCTATCATAAACTTTTACTTTAGGAAGTTTAAAGCCACTAACTATATCTTTAATCTCTTTACAATCCGTAGCCACATAAACTTCATCAATATTTCTAGAGTTTTGTAAAGCTTCCAAATTCCAATAAACCAAAGGCTTAGCGCAAAACTCTTTTATATTTTTAAATGGTATGGACTTACTTCCACATCTTACAGGTATAAAGGCAATATTCATTTTTTTATGATAAAAGAAGGTGTATGTGATACCGTCAATTTTTGCACAACTAAGCCTTTATTTGTAAAAAATTCATCTACTGCTTTTGTTTCTCCAGGGAAAACTCCATAATCATCAAACATAATACACCCCCCCCGTACAACCCTATCATACATATGTAGTGGTCCGTTAATCTTGGACACATTTCAAGCCACTTTTTCCAATTCAGCCATCTTTTGAGCGGGTGTCATATACCCGATCGCTGAATGAATCCTTTTGTAGTTATAAAAGTAAATATAA
>Ga0233428_1003271_pt1 | contig 14052 bp, 16 predicted proteins | sample SI_118_April2016_4_FD_179890 | JGI IMG/M metagenome (GOLD analysis project Ga0233428, IMG submission 179890) | Seawater microbial communities from Saanich Inlet, British Columbia, Canada - SI_118_April2016_120_MG | ecosystem: Environmental > Aquatic > Marine > Inlet | place: Canada: British... | reverse complement strand
TTCCAATAAAAACAGACTTGTCTAGATTTAACGAACCATCAAAATGTGATTGTCACAGTGAAACTGGTTGTTCTAACTGTAAAGTTATGTTAGTTCTAGATTCAGGAGATTCAGATACAACCAGAACTGTTCTTTCGAATGAATTGTCCTCAGAAGATGATTCAATCAAACCAATTTCAGATAAAATTCCAATTGTTCAATTAGCACCAGGTCAAAGAATCAAAATTGAGTGTTATGCAAGACTAGGACGCGGTACAGACCATGCAAAATGGAATTCTTCAAACATTTCAACCCTTACTGATACTGACAAGGAAGGGGAAAGCACACTAACTGTAGAATCTACAGGGGCACTCAAACCAGAACAAATTATTCTATCAGGAATTGATGAAGTCAATAACAAACTAGGCGAATTCAAAGAAATGATTGGCCAAATTAAAGATTGAGTCAAGCATAGACATTATATTTGGGTTTTAAGGCGCAGTATTCACATGACTAATCAAGTCGTTATACGTATGGCAAAAGATCTAAAGAGTGCATCAACAAAAAATGATGCCCCAATTTGGGCAAAATTAGCAGAATATGCATTAAAACCATCAATTGCAAGACGAGACATCAACCTAAATCGAATAGATCAACTAACAAAAGAAAATGATGTCGTAGTATTCCCAGGAAAGGTTCTAGGAACAGGAAATATTTCTCATAAAATTACATTATACTCTTTCTCAATTTCAAATTCTGCAGCCAACAAAATCATAGAAAATGGCGGAAAATTAATCAGTCATTCAAAACTAATTGAAGAAAATCCAACAGGAAAAGGAGTTGTACTACTTGGCTAATGGAAGATTAAACAAACCAGGTGGAGCATCTAAACAAGAGACAGTAGTCAGAACAGACAGACCAATTGTAGTAGATGCCACAAATCACATTGCAGGTAGATTAGCCTCACACGTAGCAAAATTATTGATAAAAGGAAATAGAGTTACAGTTGTTAATTGTGAAAAAATAATGTACAGTGGAAGTAGATCTAATCTCATCAGCGAATACAGAGGATTTTTAGAAATTAACAGTATCATCAATTACAAACACGGACCTAAACACTACAGAAGACCAGACACCATTATCTCAAAAATGATTCGTGGAATGTTACCATATGAAGGCAAACCATCAGGTATTGCTGCATTCAAAAGACTCAGAGCATATGTCGGATCACCACAAGAATTAAAACCATTTGAGAAAATTCAATTTGAAAAAGCATTGATTAGAAAAACTGCATCAAACTATACAGCAATGGGAGAATTGTGCAGAGTAATAGGGTGGACTGAATGACAGTACCAAAAACTGAAATTTATTTTGCAACTAGAAAAACAGCTAGTGCACATGTTTACATTACAAAAGGAAAAGGTAAAGTCAGAATTAACAATGTTCCAGTAGAAATGATTCCTCAAGAAACTGCACGAGAAGTAATTTTAGCACCTTTAGAAATTACAGGTGATTTGAGAGATAAAATTGATATTTCTATCAGAGTAAGAGGAGGAGGTTTCATGGGACAAGCCAGTGCAATTGCAACTGGAATTTCAAGAGCACTCATAGGATGGACAAAGTCAAAAAAAGAACCAAAAGACCATCCATTTCCAAAATCCACTAGAGATGACCTTAGAAAGAGAATCTCAGATTTTGATAAATATCTAATCAGTGGAGACGCCAGAAGAAAAGAACCAAAGAAATTTGGCGGACCTGGTGCAAGAAGAAGAAAGCAGAAATCATACCGTTAGACTGTGAAAGCGGTAATTCTAGCAGGCGGCAAAGGAACTAGAGGTAAGCCATATACTGAATTCTTTCCAAAAGCAATGTCGCCAATCAACAACAAGCCATTGATTGATTATGTTGTAAAATATCTAAAATCATTTAGTTTCATTAAAGAAATAATCATCATTTCAGATTTTAATGGGCTGGGAGGACAAATCAAGAATTATTATGAGAATCAAAAAAACATCACATTTGTTCAAGATTCTCAAAGTGGTACAGGAGGAGATTTGTTACACATTGAAAGAAAACTCAAAAATGAATCAGAATTTTTGTTGTGGTTTGTAGATAATCTATGTGCAATAGATGTTAAAAAAATGAAAGAGATTTTCAAGAAGAAGAAGAGTTCAGCATGTATTGCAACTAGAACAAAAAGAAAAGAAGAGACAGGATTCGCAATAGTAAAAGATGGCATTATCAAAGAATTCAAAGAAAAACCAATAATGGAATTACAGTTATCAGAATGTCTTGGAATCTACATGCTAGGACCAGACATCATTAAACGAATAAAGAAAAAACAGAAACAAAAAGAGATCAACCTATCATATGATATTTTACAAGAGTTATCAAAAGAAGAGAAAATCAGTGCATTTGACATAGGAGACAAAGAATGGATTGATGCAGAATCTCCAATGGTTTTAGAAAGAAATGAAAAAACAGTAAAGAAGATTATAAAACAGATGGGATTGTAGAATTTTTCTCAAATTCAGATATTTTATCTTCTAATTGGAAAGTTTGTGCAATATCATCCAAGCCTTCTAAGAGGATTTTTTTCTTATGAGAATCAATTTCAAAAACAATTTCTTGAGAATCAGTTGTGATGGTTTGTTTTTCCAAATCCACAGAAACTGGATTTATTTCTTGCTGGAGCATTTCAACTATTTTTTGATCTAAAGTGATAGGTAAAATTCCATTTTTGAAGCAATTACTAAAGAAGATATCAGCAAAAGAAGATGAAATAATTACAGAAAATCCATAGTCCTGCAGAGCCCAAACAGCATGTTCTCTACTAGAACCACATCCAAAATTATCTCCAGCTACTAAAATTTTAGAATCATCATATTTCGGATCATTTAAAATAAAATCAGATTTTGGATTTTCATTTTCATCAAATCTCCAATTAAAAAATAGGAATTTTCCAAATCCAGATTTTTGAACTAATTTTAAAAACTGTTTAGGAACAATTTGATCAGTGTCAACATTTACCTTGTCAAAGGGAGTAACAATGCTCTTTACGTTTTTGAAAGGATCCATTTTAATTCAAATCCAATTTCCTAACATCTACAAAATGCCCATTAATTGCAGCAGCTGCGGCCATTACAGGACTAACTAAATGAGTTCTACCACCAGTGCCTTGTCTTCCCTCAAAATTTCTATTAGATGTACTAGCACAGCGTTCACCAGGAGATAAAACATCAGGATTCATTCCAAGACACATGCTACAACCAGCTTCCCTCCATTCAAAATTAGCATCAGTGAAAATTTTGTGCAACCCCATTTCTTCAGCTTGTTTTTTTACCATTTGAGAGCCTGGTACCACCATAGCTCTAACAGTTGAAGATATTTTCTGACCTTGTATCACTTTGGATGCCTCAATAAGATCTTCTAATCTAGCATTAGTGCATGATCCAATGAACACTCTATCAATTTTGATTTCTTCAATCGGAGTTCCCACTTTAAGATCCATATAATCAAGTGCCTTTTGTGCACCCTTCTTTTGATTAGAATCACCATTAGAAAATTCATCAGGAGATGGAACAGATTCAGTTACATCACAAGTCATTCCAGGATTTGTACCCCAACTTACCTGAGGTGCAATATCATCAATATGCAAAATAAATTGTTTTTCAAATTTTGCATCATCGTCTGTTTTGAGAGATTCTCTCCAAGAATCAACAAGAGATTCATAATTTTTTGGAGTGTATTGTCGCCCACGTAGATAATCAAATGTTTTCTCATCAGGAGCAATTAATCCAGCACGAGCTCCTGCCTCAATTGACATATTACAAATAGTCATCCTTTGTTCCATTGAAAGATCAGTAATTCCCTGACCACGATATTCAATTACAGTACCAGTTCCTCCACCAGTTCCAATATTTTTAATGATTGAAAGTACAATATCCTTGGCAGTTACAGCATGAGGGTTTTTTCTTTTTCCTTCAACTCTAATTTCAAAAGGTTTTGGTTTTTCTAACCACATAGTTTGAGATGCCAAAACATGTTCAACATCGCTAGTTCCAATTCCAAGAGCTAATGCACCAAAAGCACCATGAGTAGAGGTATGGCTATCACCGCAAACAATAGTAGTACCAGGCAAAGTAATCCCCAACTGAGGACCAATAACATGTACAATTCCTTGGTTAGGGCTATCAATATTAAATAATTTAATTCCAAAATCCTTGCAATTTTTTTCCAATGTTTGGATTTGAATTGCAGATGTTTGATCCAAGATAGGAAGAGAACGATCATCAGTTGGAACATTATGATCCATTGTGGCAATAGTTAGATCAGGTCGTCTAACTTTCCTGTTATTCATTCTCAACCCATCAAAGGCTTGAGGAGAGGTTACTTCATGAACAAGATGTCGATCTATGTAAATCAGAGAAGGTTCATTTTGTTTTTCTGAAACAATATGAGATTCCCAAATTTTTTCAAAAAGTGTTTTTCCCATTTTAATCGGATTCAGGATTATATTTGAAGAGACCACCTGCAGCAATTATCTTTCCAATAATATCAGAGAAGGGTTTCATTTTGTATGTTTGATTTTTTGTATTATTTTTAATTTCATTAATAGAAATATCAATTTCAATTTCATCGCCTTCAGAAATTCCATCATATGCATCCTGGTCAATCTCAATTGGTAGCAAAAATGCGCCATCCACGGCATTTCTGTAAAATATTCTTGCAAAAGACAATGCAAGTACAGCCTTTACTCCAGAGTGAGACAATGCAATTGGCGCATGCTCTCGACTTGAGCCACATCCAAAATTTTTTCCAGATAAAATAAAATCACCTTCCTTAACTTTGGAATGAAAATCAGGGTCCAATCCTTCCATTGCATGAGTTGCAAGTTCTGCATAATCATGTACTTTGAGGTATTGTCCAGGAATTATTACATCAGTATCGATGTTGTCTCGTGCATATTTTATGATATTTCCTTTCAATTCAAGTCCCTCGGATCAGTAATTTTTCCAGTAACAGCAGAAGCTGCTGCAACCATAGGTGATGAAAGATAAGTTTGGGATTCAACGTGACCCATTCTGCCTGGGAAATTACGATTAGTTGTACTAATACAGATTTCATCTTTTGCCAGTACCCCCATATGAGCACCACAACAAGCACCACATGTTGGAGGTCCAACTGTAGCTCCAGCATCTAAGAAAATTTTTAACAATCCATTTTCCATGGCTCGTTTGTAAATGGATATTGCAGCAGGTAAAATTTCAGTTCTAATCTTTACTTGTCGTCCTTTTAGAATTTTTGCTGCAGCTTCCAAGTCTTCATACTTTGCACCAGTACAAGAGCCAATGTATGATTTATCTAATTCAACTGATGGTGCTTCTCTAACTATCGATGTGTTTTCAGGAGAAAATGGTTTTGCAACAGTTGGTTCTAATTCTGAACTTTCATACTCTATAACTTTAGCATATTCTGCATCAGGATCACCAGTTATCAAATTAAAATTAGTGGCACCACGGCTAGAAAGATAATCAACTACTTTTTGGTCTGGCTCTACAATTCCATTTTTAGCTCCAGCTTCAGTAGTCATATTACACATAGTCAATCTGCTTTCAACTGACATCTCATCAATACCAGTTCCAGCAAACTGCATAGTCCTATAATTTCCACCGTCAGTTCCAATATCTCCAATAATTTTTAGAATTACATCTTTTGCCATCACATGATCTGGTAACTTTCCATTTAGCTTAAAGAGAATAGTTTCAGGAACCTTGAACCAAATTTTTCCATTAAGTAAAACATATGCGATATCTGTATGTCCCAAACCACATGCAAATGCTCCTAGTGCACCAGTTGTATTTGTATGAGAATCACCACCAACATAGACATCACCGGGCATTACCATTGCTTCTTCATGTGATATAGTATGACAAATTCCATACTGACCCATCCCATATTTGAAGTGTTTTTCAATTCCATATTGTTTAGTAAAGTTTGATAATTTTACAATATTTTCAGCAGATACTTTTTCAGCAGATGGAACAAAATGGTCTTCGGCCACCCAAACTTTAGTTGGATCCCATAATTTATCAACAGAAATTCCTTGTTTCTTTAATTTATCAAATACCTTAATGACTCCAGGTCCAGATACATCATGCATCATGACCTTGTCTACTTTGGCAAAAACAACATCATCTGGGGCAACTGAAGACTTTCCTGCGCCACGAGCAAGAATCTTCTCTACAATATTCATAATCAAAAAAGCTTTTTCTTCAGATTAAAAGCTTTTCAGAATCTAATCTAGAGCTAAATTTTTAATTTCCCAGTATCAAGACCCTGTTTAACAATAGAAATTAACTCCTCAACAGAACAATTTCTCAAAGAATCAGGCAAAGATTCAGCATCAAATGATTGAAAACCACCCATCTTTTTTCTGACAATCATTTTTACAAGACTAGGAACATCTTCAGCAACTTTGGTGTTGATATGATCTAAAATTTCATCTATTTCATTTTGTTTCATTTCTAATACCTAGCAAATTCTAATTATTCACAACAATAAAAAAGAAAAGGAACATACAGATTATTGTGCACTTGACAGTTCAGCCCCTAGTATCTAAGAGAATGGAGGGAGAATTTGATATTTTTGATGTATTGTTTGATACTTTGAAAAAAAATAACTCAAAACTAGAAGAAGGCGATGTATTAGTAATTTCTACAAAATTTGTCTCAAATGCTCAAGGCAGGATTATTGATTTGAACAATATCAAGACCTCATCGTATGGCAATAAAATATCTAAAGAATTTCAACTAAAACCACAGATAGCTGAAGTGGTTATTCGAGAATCTGATAAAATTTTTGGAGGAATTAGTGGGTTTATGATTACATCAGCTGATGACATTATGGCACCAAATGCGGGAATTGATAAATCAAATGCAAAAAAAGACAAAATCATTTTGTATCCTACAAGCCCGTATTTGACATCAGAGCAGTTAAGAAGAAAAATTTTCTTAAAATTACAAATTCATGTTGGAATAATTCTTGTAGACAGTAGACTAATGCCTGCAAGAATCGGAACATCAGGAGTTGCAATTGCTTGTGCAGGAATAGAGCCAGTATTAGATATGAGATCAAAAAAAGATCTAGATGGAAATCCACTAAAAGTTACATTTCAGGCAGTAGTTGATAATTTAGCAACCATTGCTAATCACAAAATGGGGGAAGGAGCCGAATCAAAACCATTTGCCATAGTAAGAAATTCAGGTGCAACATTAACTGATAGAAAAATCAATTCTTCAGAAATGGCAATATCTCCAGATCAGTGTGTCTATGTAAGAGGATTATCAAATCCCCCAAAAATAGAATAGGAAAACTACTTTTGCTTTAAATAGCTGTACCATAGTGAAAAAATAATGGAGTATCAAACAAGATATCCTAAAACAATTTCATTTCTAGATGGATTGAAACACAAAATTGATGTGGATAGTAAAGACGGTGTAGAACAACTCCACATTGTAGTAAAAAAAAGTTTTGAAGAATTAACAAGAATTTTTGCAGCTGAAGGATTCACCAAAGTAAAGCTTGAACATAAACAACCAAATCAAATTGGAAATGGTCTAAATCTAAAATTAAAAAAGCCATGGGAGATGCATGTTAGAATGGTTGATTTGAAAAAAGGATTAATTGGAATTCATGCAGAGGTAGAAGTTTCAAGAGACTATCTACAACATTTGTTCTCTCAAAGAACACCAGTAGTGTATGAAGTAGAAACAATTCTAAAAAAATATCAAGTAGAGTATAGTGTATGGCATGATAAAATTAAAAAAAATGTATCTACAATTATAGATAATTACAAAGTAAAGCTTGCAACACCTAGCATTCCAGTATTTGCATGGAAACCAATGTTATTTGTGATTGGAACAATCATGGCATTGTATGGTTGGAAATATTTTAACACAATCTGGTAATTCTAAACGCCAAGTGTTTCAGCTTTAGTCATATCTAAAAAGACTTTATCACCTACAGAAAGACCCATGTCTTTGTATTCATGCATTTCAAGTTTCAATTGAGTTACAGCGCCTTGAGCACCCATTCCTCCCATTCCACCCATCATTTTGTTTAGATCTTTCATCATATCGCCCATGTTTGAGAATCCCATGACTTTTGGACTACCAAATGGAGGTTGTTGTGGATTTTGAGTCCCTTCCTTAAGATCTTTAATTGAAGATAGTGAAACAACTACGTATGGTGCGCCATCAGGTGCAGAATCAATGCTTTTCACAACATATTCTTTCTTCATATCTAATGTTGATGTAATATTCATGTAATTTTAATTTTAAGATTGATTTATCCTAATTGGGCACAACTTTGAAGCTTTAATTACAATTTTGAAGATTCAAGATCATTGGCTGAAAAACTAGAAACATCATTTCAATATTATGGTATTTCACCATGGGAAATTGAAGTTTTGTATGGATTTCTAAATTCTCATTTTACAATCAACCAAGAAGAAATTGACATAATTGATGAGAATTTTGTGAGTTTCCTAGAGATAGATATTCCACTTACATTTAATGAAGAATTTTTTCAATGGTTTGAGTTTAAGCGGTGGGAAAAAGTCAAATCAGTTTTCAAAGAAATGAAACGAAGAAGAGGAAGCAGTAATGCATTAAAGATCAAAATAAATTTTTCAGGAAATCAAAAAATTAATTTTATCATAGATACTGAAGACAGGCAAAAATTTGATAATGCAGTAGAGAAAATTGATTCTGTTTTGGAGTTATTACCATATCATTTAGATCCAGAAAAAATACCAGATGGAATTTCAGAGATCATGTACAAATTTGATTCAGAATTAACTAGATGGCGTCTTAATACAGCATTATCTAAAAATAAAAAATATAATTTCAAAGATGAATCATGGAAAGAAATTACATAAGATCTTTTTGTAGTGGTTCTAATAATCCATGAAGCTCTTTGTATTTTGATTTTAAAAAATCTAAAGCATCATCTAATTTTTTAGATTTCCCATACTTGTAACGAATTAATTCACGATGATGCCAATACGTCGGTCCTTCATCAACTGAAATAGTTGTAAAGTAATCAGTTCCTTTCAAAGAATCAGGAATAGACACATCATGGGGAAACAACATATCTACAATAAACCATTCATCACCATCAGGATAATCAGAACCAGTATCAACATCAAAAAATACATGTAACAAATCAGACTGCATAAGACCATCGTCATTAATTGAAGGGTGTTTAATTGGAGATTTTTTAAAATCTAAATTAAGCAACTGGGGCTCAAAGAAACCTTTGAGAATAGATTTTCTAAAAATAGTATTGGCTTCAGGAATATTCAATTGTAAATTAAAAGTTGATAAAACTTGCCTATAACTTCTTAGGTGTCAAGTAATGCTTACCTAGATTCAGGGACACATACTAAATTGATGATAAAAATAGATGCAGAATTATAACCAATTAAACAAATTTTTGAAAAATTCAAAAATATTATCAAAAAAGGAGGTTTTATCAGATAAATTTTCATCAGTCAATTCATCAGTCAATTCATCAGTCAATTCATCAGTCAATTCATCAGTCAATTCATCAGTCAATTCATCAGTCAATTCATCAGAAGAAATATCTTCTGAATCAGATTGACTAATAGTATTAACGGTAGGTAAAATTCTGAAAACTGTTCCTTCACTTAATGATACAATGTAAAGAAAACCATCAGGACCTCTTTCAATATCAGTAACACAACCAAATCCTGTACCTATGATAATTTCATCCATAGATTCATTTTTGTTAATTATTTTATCTTGAAGAAACGAACTAGTAAATTCAAAACCATCTCTATTTTCATTTAATTCAAAATTGTAAATATTTCCAGTATTACAGTCACCTACAAAAAGCGAGTTATCATATTTGTCAATTTCTTGAAATTTTGCAAAATCTAATCCAGTTGGTGCAACAGGTGCTTCCCAAGTAAATTTTGGATCATCATAAACATAATCTTCATACCCTGGAAGGGCATCTATTTCAGATTCCGTTGCAGGACCCATAATCACTATCCAACCGCTGTTGAATTTTTCTGGAACCAAATTGATTTCATCAAAATCATCATTGCCATTTTCAGTAGCCCACAAATTCCCAGTAACAGGATCTATTGCAAGACCAAAACTATTTCGTATACCCATAGCAAAGTAAGGATTTTCTGTTTCTACTTGTAATATTACTCCATTATCTTTAAAATTAACATCATCGCCTTTCAACCATTCTATAGGCTTGTTTTGAAGAAGACCATAACGTAATGTATCTCCAATAACTGCATAAACTTGATCATCTAACCCTACAGTCATAGCACCTCCATTGTGAGAAACATTTGAAGGGAGTTCCTTCAGCAATATCGGGTTTATCAAAGAATCCCCAGTCCACTCATATTTGTAAATTCTATTTCCCAAAGACTCACCTCCATCTTCATGTGCTTCTGTGTAATAGAGATACACGGATGAACCAACACTGGTAATTCCCAACATTCCTTTTTCTCCAACAGAATCTACATTCACATCAAGAACAGGTTTATCTTGTAAAATTCCATTTTGAATTAGTCTAACTACTCCATCACTTTTTTGTAAAATCAATATATCATCTTCAACAAAAGTCATTGTAGTTATCATACAACACAAATTTGTCACATAACCTTCAACAACTAAATCTTGAACATTCAACGAGGGTTCTGCAAATGATTCAGATATTTCAATTACAGTAAATAAAATAATTGGAATTAATAATAAAAATAATCTCACACATATCGCTTAGATACTATATTCATAAATGATTCTCAAAATTCAATTACATATTGCACATATACTCAAAAAATACCATGGAAATTTAAATACAAAGCCAAATGGATGAAATCATGAAAATTGTAGTCATTTCAGGTAGTCCAAGAAAAGCAGCTAATACTCAAATTTTAATGAAATATGTTTACGAGTATACTAAAACAAAAAATCAAGATACAAAATTGATCAATTTGTCTGATGGTAATATTGAATGCTACAAGGGATTGATGAGGAGTACAATGAAGAAACAAAGACTGCAGCAAATGACATTATGGATGCAGATATTTGGTTAATTGGCACTCCAGTTTACAATTCATTTTTTAGTTCTGCACTGAAAAATTTGTTTGAATATGTAAATTATAAAAAAACAGAAGGCAAAGTGGCAGGAATGGTAATTTTAGGTGCTGGAAGTATTAGTTTTGTCAATATACAAACGCTAATCACACAACTGCTATCATATTTCAGAGTAATAACAAATCCCAAAGCTGTATTTCTAACTACAGAATCAATTAAAGAGAATTCTGCTTTGGATGAAGAGGCACAAACCAGATTAAAAGAAATGGTAGACGGTACTTTGGAAATGGCATCTAAATTACAAAAGTAAATTATACTTCCAAGGAATCTAATATTTTTGAAATATCAGTATTAGAAAAACCATTGTTAGAAATATTTTGTTTTGCTGGGGGATTTTCTAAATAATTTGGAATCTTATCTTGTAGTCTTACAGTGTATGGAGTAGTGTTTTCATTTTTGTAAAATACACCAGTTGGAATCTTGTTTCCCCATTCTAATGATTTAATCAATGCTTGAGATAGTTTTTCATTTGTCTCAACTTCTGAATCATAGTGAACTGTTGGCTCATATCCTGTATCTTCTAATTTGTATATTCTTGAATGTCTTTTTTGTGCCTCATCCATCAAATCAGCTCCTGCATACCAATCTCTAGTGTTGAGATCATTGTATGTAGGGCACGGTTGTAATACATCCAAAAAGGACAGTCCAGGATGTTTGACTGCTTGAATTATCAAAGCTTTGAGATGTTTAATATCATAAGAGTAACCACGTGCAACAAAAGTAAATCCACTTGCAATTGCCAATCCAATTGGGTTTACATTAGAATTTGTATTTGGGGATGGAAGTGATTTTGTTTTTTCACCTAGTTTCAATGTAGGGGATGCTTGTCCTTTGGTTAATCCATAAACACCATTATCAAAAATAAGATAAGTCATGTTTACATTTCGTCTGCCTGCTGCAACAAAATGACCAGCACCTATACCTAAACCATCACCATCCCCACCAACTGCTACTACTGTCATCTCAGGATTTGCAATCTTTGCACCTTGTGCAAATGTTAAAACTCGTCCATGTAATGTGTGAACACCATACGTGTTGATGTAATGAGATGTTTTTCCAGAACATCCAATTCCAGAAAAGATTGCAGTTTTGTCTCTTTGTACACCCATATCTGCTAGTGCCATTTGGAGTGCATTGACTATTCCAAAGTCACCACAACCAGGACACCAATCATTATGGACATCAGTTTTAAATTCAGCAGGTTTAAGCGCCATGCATTAAAACCTCCCGTTTGCCTGCTTTGTTTTGTACAATTTTCTTAAGTGAATCATAAACTTCAGTACTAGTCATTGCACGTCCAGTGTATTTTAAGATAAAGTAATCAACATCACGATTAACATTTTGTTTGAATAGTTTTGCTAATTGTCCTGATTGATTTGCTTCAACATCAATGATGGTTTTAGCATCTTGTAACAAAGATGCAACATACTCACCAGGAAATGGATGCATTAATTTCATTTGAACAAGCCCAATTGAGATTCCCTCTTTTTTTAACATGTCCACTGCATCAAGTACTGGTCCAATTGTAGAACCCCATGAAATGATAGTGAAATCCTCAACTCCAAAAGATACTGCTTGCTGTTCTTTAGGAATTCTTTCCAGTATCAAATCCAATCTAGACATTCTCTTATCCATCATCTTTACACGCAAAATTGGATCCTCTGTAATATGACCAGTCTCATCAGACTCATCACCAGTATCCCAAAAGATTCCATTATCTATTCCCAATCTAGAACGAGGAGATATACCATCATCAGTAAACTCAAATCTCCTATACCCATCTTCTACTTTTTCTAACAACTTGCCCCTATCAATTGAAATTTTTTCAGTGTCAAATCTTTTACAAGTAATTACAGAACTTGCATGGAATTTATCCATCATGTGAATTACTGGGACCTGAAAAGTATCTGCATAATTAAAACAATTACCAGTATCATAGAAACTCTCCTCAATCTCTCCAGATGCATAAACGATTTTTGGAAAATCACCATGTCCTGCATGTACTGAAAAAAGTAAATCATCTTGCCCATGTCTAGTTGGTAAACCAGTGGATGGTCCACTTCTCTGATATGAAGTAATTACAATTGGTACTTCATTAATTCCAGCCCAACCCAACATCTCAGTCATTAATGCAAATCCAGGACCAGACGTACATGTAGCAGAACGGGTTCCAGTTAGTGCCCCACCAATTGTCATCCCCATTGCAGAAATTTCATCTTCTGTTTGAATAACTGCAGTAGAACCAGGTCTATCACCAATTATATCTAAAATTTCATTTGATTCAAGATAAACAGATTCATCAGATGCAGGAGTAATTGGATAGTATGGTTGGAATCTACAACCAGATGCCATTTTTCCTAATGCAGTTCCCTGGAATCCCTGAACCAAAAGTGTTCCAGGTTCTTTTTGTACTCCAGGTAATGAATAAGCAAAGTTTTCAAATTTTGCAGTAGCATAATTGTATGAATAAGTTGCAGTCTGTTGATTAATTTTTGCAACTTCGGGTTTCTTTGAGAAAATTCCATCAATAGCTTTTTGTAAAGAATCAGGAGGCATCTTTACTAATCCCAAAGACAAAGACACTGCAATTACATTAAACATTCTGATTAATCCTTTAAGACGTGGATTTTCAGTTTCTTCAGCTAAAGTGTGAAGAATTGATTTGAAAGATACAGGAAATAACAAAACGCCTTTCTCTTTTAGAATTTCTAAAATACCTGCAATGGTAAAGGGTTTGTTTTTTGATTCTAATTCTTTGTGTAATCTTTCTTTGAATGGTGCATCAAGAGTATGAATCGCATCAGTTGTTATTTTAGATAAATCAGAATCATAAATTATTCCACCACCTGGAATTATTTCTTCATAGTGT
>Ga0233428_1003266_pt1 | contig 14058 bp, 11 predicted proteins | sample SI_118_April2016_4_FD_179890 | JGI IMG/M metagenome (GOLD analysis project Ga0233428, IMG submission 179890) | Seawater microbial communities from Saanich Inlet, British Columbia, Canada - SI_118_April2016_120_MG | ecosystem: Environmental > Aquatic > Marine > Inlet | place: Canada: British... | reverse complement strand
CGCCTGGGCTCGCTCATCAACTTCCTCAGCCATCCCGTAATTTCCGGCTTCACCAGTGCCGCCGCCCTGATTATTGCCTTCAGCCAGCTAAAGCATTTGCTGGGCGTCAACATCCCGCGCAGCCATCTGATCACGGATACGCTGGGTACGGCGTGGACCAGAATGGATCAGATCAATCCCTATACCCTGTTTGTTGCTTTCGTCTCCATCGCCATCTTGCTCTACAGCAAGGGCCCGATGGCGCGGCAATTGTTGAAACTCGGCGTGCCACAATCCGTTGTTGCACCAATTTCTCGCACCGGGCCATTGTTCGCCGTAATTTTCGGCACCGTGATGGTTTGGCAAGGCAATTTGGGTGTAACGCAAGGGGTCAACATCGTTGGCCAGATACCGGCGGGATTGCCAGGGTTTTCGGCACCACCATTGGATACTGCAATCTGGTGGGAATTACTGCCTGCCGCCGCCCTGATTTCCTTTGTTGGTTTTTTGGAGAGTGCCTCCGTGGCCAAATCCCTGGCCCGCAAGCGTCGTCAGAAAATTGACCCCAACCAGGAACTCATTGGCCTGGGCGCAGCCAATATAGGGGCGGCCTTCACCGGCGGTTATCCCGTGACGGGCGGTTTCAGCCGATCGGTCGTCAATTTTACTGCCGGAGCCAATACGCCACTGGCTTCTTTGATAACAGCAGGTCTGGTGGCGCTAACGGTGATTTCCCTGACACCGCTGTTTTATCATCTGCCCAAGGCGGTGCTGGCGGCCATCATCATGGTCGCTGTTTTCACCCTGGTGGATATAAAAAGCTTTCTTCAGGCCTGGCGCTACAGCCGCGGAGACGCTGCATCGCAGCTGGCGACTTTCTTCGCCGTATTGGTGCTTGGCATTGAAGTCGGCATCGTCTTCGGTATCATCTTGTCACTACTGGTTTATCTCTGGCGTACCAGTCGTCCCCATATTGCCGTCGTCGGTCGCGTGCCGGGCACGGAACATTACCGGAATATCCACCGCCACCGTGTTGAAACCCAAACCAACATTCTGGCCCTGCGCCCGGACGAAAACCTCTATTTCGCCAACGCCGTATTTTTGGAGGAGTACATTCTGAACGAGGTTTCCGAGCACCCGGAAATCAACCAGGTTCTGCTGATCTGCAATGCCATCAGCTTTATCGATACCAGCGCCCTGGAAAGTCTGGAAAGCTTGATTGTGGATTTACGGGAAGTCGGCGTGCAAGTGCATCTGGCTGAAGTCAAAGGACCGGTGATGGATCGTCTGGGTCGTTCCAACTTGCTGGATGACCTGACGCCGGGAAAGATTTTTCTCAGCACCCATGAGGCCTTTGAGGCTCTTCGCGCGCTTAACAAGTCAGATTCGCGCTCAGGGCCGGAATATATGATCTGATCTTCCAACTGCGGAAGAAACGGCCAACAATATGCAGGGTCGGCGGGAATGCAGTGCTGCTCGCCTGAAATCAGGTTTCAACGAGGGAACATCGCAATATGTCCAGTCAAAAAATAGGGTTCATTGGCCTTGGTGATATGGGACTTCCGATGGCAACCCGATTACTCAATCATCAATGGCCCGTAACGAGTTGCGTCAACAAAAGTCGCGTGGCGATTAATGAACTTCTGGAACTGGGGATATCAGAAGTTGCTACGCCATCTGATGTCGGCGCCGCCTCTGATATTGTCATAACTATGGTGCGCGATGCCCGCCAGACGGAGCAAGTTGTTTCCGGGCCTGACGGCGTGCTCGCCGGGATGAGAGAAGGGGCCGTCCTGATCATCATGAGTACTCTCAGCCCCGGGGACTGTCGGGAAATTGCCACCAGGGCTGCCAGACAAGGTGTTTCTGTTTTGGATTCGCCGGTGAGCGGCCTGCCGCAACGAGCCAAGCAAGGAACATTGGCTCTTATGGTGGGTGGGGATGCGGAAACCCTTGAGCATTGCAGAGAGGTCCTGGAGACTATGGGAAAGATCTTCCCCTGTGGCGGCGTTGGCACTGGCACTGTGGCCAAGTTAGCCAACAATGCCGTTTTGATGGGAACCATGACGCTTCTGGTTGAGGCACGCGAATTCGCCAGCAGCCATGACATGCCACCCGAAAATCTTATGGAGATATTTGCCAACTCAACGGCTAACAGCTTTCCGGTTCAGAACTGGGATGCGCTTGAGGCGAACTGGGATCACTACATCGCGCTCTTGATCAAGGACGTGGGTCTTTGCCTTGAGGCCGCCGGACACAAAGAGATCAGCATGCCCTTGACCGACGCCACAATTCGATACCGGGCCAATCAAACACCCGGGTAGCGGCGTCTGATCCAGCCACAAGTCACAAATTATCACCGCCTGCTTCCGCTTTTGGTAAATGGCGGACATCTCATGTGCTAAAACAAAGCGTCTGCTTTACCGCTGGAAACAAGGAAAATTGAATGATCATCTGTCTAATCGAATTTGAAACACTTCCCGGCATGGAAAGCCAGCAACAAAAATGGTTGGCGGACCTGATGCCGGTTGTCGAAAAAATGCCTGGCTTTAAGGGGAAAGAAAGTTATGCACATGTCTCAGGGGATGGGCGTGTGAATACGGTATCTTTTTGGGAAGATGAAGATGCTCTCAAGGCCTGGACCCTGGAGCCGCGTCACCAGGAGGCCATGAAAGAAGGGCGGGAAAAAATATTTTCTCGCTATGAAATTCGCGTGTGTTCCGAGTTACGTCATTATGAACATAGAATTGATCAATAACCTTGATCCGGTACACAACAGCAATGTCCGCGGTTCTTTGCAGATGAAAACAGCCGTAATCAGTAGCCGTTTCTAACAGGTGCTGCCAGTTCGGTATCATCCTCGAGAAAAGACCAAAGCAATCTGGCAAAGACTTCAGGGACGATGACGGTATTGCGATTATCCATTTCCTGAAGTTTCTCACGCAGGGCCTGACGCACTGCCGGAACGCCAGTCAGGTCAAAAATAATATCGAGATGGTCACCAAGTGCTGCAATTTCGCTGGCGTCAGTAAAAACAGATACACCCTCATCGCCGAACCGTTTGGCGACCTCGGAGTTCGGATCTTGTTCTGCGACGGCAATTATTGAGATTGGCTTGTCACCTTCCTTGATGTGACTGGCTAAACTCATAGCAAACTGTTGGCCGATCCGACCCAATCCCACCAATGCGACATTAATATTTTTTGACATTGACCCCTCCAGAGGCATTTTGTTCCCGACAGCATTACCGCGACTTTTGCTGTACGAATCAAATCACGATCGTTTGACCGCTATAGTTCCCTGGCACACATTATTTCTAGTGAGGATGAAAGGTTTAGGCGATCGAACGATGAACTGCGGTTTTGATACGGGGCAGGACGTCGTCCTCAAACCATGGGTTGCGTTTGAGCCAGCGATTGTTCCGCGGGCTGGGGTGCGGTGCGACAATTCGGTCCGGCCAAAACTCTTCCCAATCCGCTATCGTTTCCGTCAAAGGCTCTTTGGTACGTTCCGGCAGGTGCCAGTCCCTGGCGTAACGACCAATAATGATCGTCAAATCCAGGGCCGGTAACTGTTGCAGCAGTTCTTGTCGCCAGGTTTCAGCGCATCTCGGTGGTGGCGGCAAATCCCCGGACGAACCAGTGCCGGGATAGCAGAAGGCCATCGGCAGAATTGCAAAGCACTTTGGGTCGTAAAAAGTTTCGCGATCCACGCCCAGCCAATTCCGTAGCCGATCACCCGATGCGTCCTGGAACGGTACGCCAGACTCGTGGACACGAATACCTGGTGCCTGACCAGCGATCAGGATGCGCGCCCGCGGGTCGAATTGGAAAACCGGGCGTGGCCCCAGCGGTAGCTCCGGGCACAGCACACATTTCAGCACTCTCTTGATGAGCGCGGCCGATTTATGAGGAGGTGAGGAATTAGCCACGAGGCATTATCCTGTTTTGTATATCTAACCAGCGGCGCCTTCAGGATAGTGCTCTTTTAATACGCGCTTCAATTCGTCCATGTTTATGGGCTTGGCGAGACAGTCATCCATGCCGACAGACTTGCATTTCGTTATTTCCGCATCTGACAAAGAACCGGTGATGGCAATAATGGGCAATCTTTCCGATCCATTATCTTCCATTTCCCGGATGCGGGTTGCCAGTTCATAGCCGTCAACTTCAGGCATGCTCAAGTCGGTCAATAACATGCCGTAGTTTCGGGTCGCCATAAGCTCAAGAGCGACTTTGCCATCTATCGCCATTTCACTTTCGTATCCGACCAGGGAAAGTTGACGGCCGATAATTTTCTGGTTTATCTCGCTATCTTCTGCAACCAGGATCAATCGGGTGTCATCCCCGGCCTTGTCAGTCCTGTCTTCGTCATTGGAAGCAACAGGAGAGGCATCTGCTTCCGTGTCTTCTGGAAAGGCATGTTTGATTGTCTGAATGATTATTTCAAGCTCACGTGAATACGGGCCCTGACATTCGTCTATCGCGCTCCTGTCGGCGGCCTTGATTGCTGCCTCCAGTTCTCCAGAGACCTTGAGCAAGGAATCCATCCCGAGGTTTGCGGCAACACCCTTGACCGTATGCGCCTCTCGTTCCGCAAGGACATGGTCGTCTGCTGACAATGCCTTCGAAATTACTTCATCAGAGTTTGCCTGCTGCCGGACAAAGCCTTGCAGCAGACTGACATAGAGTTCGGCATTGCCTCCCAGTCGTTCCAGGGCAGCCGTAGTATCAATGCCTGGGAGATCCGGTAGCGAGGATGTTGTTTCCACGTCAGTATCTGGCTCTTCCGTGTAGCTGCCGCGCCTGTCTTCCGGAACTGTGATCCACTGGCCCATAACGTCAAACAGGTTCCGCACTTCAATCGGTTTGGCGACATGATCGACCATGCCAACTTCGAGGGCTTGATCGCGATCTGACGAAAAAGCATTTGCCGTCATCGCAATAACAGGGACGTCGTTCAGCCGCTCATCGTTGCGAATTTCTTTGGTGGCACCGTAGCCGTCCAGAACCGGCATCTGGATATCCATCAGGATACAGTCATAGTAATCAGGTCGTTCCTGCGCTGCCTTTACGCCTTCACGGCCATCAACAGCCAGTGTTACTTCGCAACCTGCTTTTTCAAGTATCTCGGTTGCCACCTGCTGATTGATATCATTGTCTTCGACCAGCAAAATCCTTGCGCCAAGGCAATGAGACGGCAGGCTTTGGGATTTCCGGCGCTCCCGAATGCCCAGTTCCTTGCCGAAGGCTCCAAGTATACCATCCAGCAATGATGACTGGGATACAGGCTTCACCAGAACGCCCTCATACAGCGTGCCGGAAGATTCCTCCTCCAGTTTTTCCCTGTCATAGGCGGTCACCATCATGACCGCCGGGACGGTCGACAGTTTGTCATCAGACTTGATCCGGCGGGTCGCCTCCAGCCCATCCATGTTGGGCATCTTCCAGTCCATCAGAACCAGATCAAACTGCGCATTTTCCGGGGCCGTTTCCAAAATACCAATCGCCTCTTCACCACTGCCAGCTTCTGATACGTCATATTCAAAGGCAATCAAATAGCGAGACAGGATCGTGCGTGCGGTCGGATTATCGTCGACCACCAACACTTTCAGGCCTTTCAGGTCGATATCAAGTTGGCGACGCACCTTGACGTCTTCTTCGGAGGCACGTCCGAAGCGGGCCGTGAACCAGAATGTAGAACCCTTGCCGGCCTCACTATCAACACCGATCTCGCCATCCATCAATTCGACAAGGCTTTTGGAGATGGTGAGTCCCAGGCCAGTACCCCCAAACTTGCGCGTCGTTGTCGAATCCGCCTGCGAAAACGCCTGGAACAACTTGTCCGTTTGTTCTTTCGTCATGCCTATGCCGGTATCGCGGACTTCAATGCGGAGAAAGACCTGATCGTCGCTCTGGCTTGATACCTGTATCGCCAGGGTGATTTCGCCTTTTTCGGTGAACTTGATGGCGTTGTTGCCGAGATTGATGAGCACTTGTCCAAGTCGCAACGGATCCCCGACCAATGCCGTTGGCAGATCTGCGTCAAAGTCGTAAAGAAGTTCAAGTCCCTGTTCGGCCGCCTTCATGCCGATCACGCTGGACAGGTTTTCCAACACATCTGAATGCAGGTCAAAGGCGATTTCTTCCATGGCCAGTTTGCCAGCTTCGATTTTGGAGAAGTCCAGAATGTCGTTGATGATACCCAGCAAGGCCTTGCCCGAGCCTTCGATCTTTGTCAGGTAATCTTTTTGCTTATCGGAAAGCACAGTCTCCAGGGCCAGGTTGGAAAGACCGATGATGGCGTTCATAGGGGTGCGGATTTCATGGCTCATGTTCGCGAGGAACTGGGCCTTGGCCTCGGTTGCTTCCTCGGCAACAATCAAAGCCGCTTCAAGTTCCCTGGTACGACCCTCAACCCGTTCTTCCAGCGTTTCGTTATTTCGTCGCAGGGTTTCCCGGTTTTCTTCGACTTCAAATATCTTGGCACGGATGGACAACCGCATTTTGTCGAAATTGTCTGACAGCATCCCCAATTCGTCATCGCGTTGAATTTCAACTTTCTGGTCCAGATTTCCGTTCGCGATTTCGATTGAGGACTGGGTCAAAGCCAAAATCGGGCGGGTAACGATATTTGCGATTACATAGGCCAGTATCAGCATGAGCAACGCGACCCCGGCTGCCATCACAACTACAAGATATTGCAGTTTTTCGATCGACTCGAAAGCTTCTGATTCGTCGATTTCGGCTATCAACGCGTATGTCGCTGCCCCGAATTTCACAGGTAAATAGGCATTCAGGACTGATACGTTTCTGTAGTCTGCATGGATCGCGCGTCCGGTTTTACCTTCTAAAGCTGCCTGGCTTGCTTTCGTCTCAACCGACCCAAGTTCAGGATTTTTAAAAGAAGCACTGACAGATCGGTTGTTACGGTCAAGGAAGGAATCCGACCTCATTAATCTGTCCGGGCCAACAAGGTAAGTTTCACCGGTCTTGCCCATGCCGGATCGTTCCAGCATGATTTCGTTGAGGGCCCGGTTGGTCATTTTCAGAACAACCGCTCCTATGGTGCCACTCCCTTGATCAATCGGCGCAATCAGAAATGAAATTACGCGCCCGTCGGAAGGTGCATATATTTGAAAATCGGTAACGACGGCCTTCTCGAAACCTTTTTCGAGCCAATTAGCCAGTTGGCTTTTGGCAAGAGGGGACGTGAAGATGTTTTGACCGAGGTCCGATTCCCTTTTCGTGGAATAAACGACATCCCCGTCCAGGGTCACCAGCATCAAATCGTAATAACGATACTCTTCGAGGAAATAGCGAAAGGAGGTGCCGTATTCAATGCTTTCGAAGTAGTTATATTGCTCAAGATCAATCTCGCCGTCCTGAACCGCAGAAGAAAATGCATCAAGAGCCGCGCCCATGTGTGAGCTTTGCGCCAGGACCTTTATGTCGGATTTGACACGTCGATCCAGCAATTGAATCTGGGATAATTTGCCGTCCCGAACGCTGATGAGGTGATTGAAGACGTCGCGGGAAATCGTCTCCCTTGATTGCTCCAGCACGAACCAGCTCACTGCAAACAGAGGAATCAGGCCGACCGACACCAAAACAAGAATAAGTTTGGCCTTGATATTCAGCCATGACGACATGTTATTTCTTGCCGTATGCGTAAGGAACCCAATCGTCTACCTTGACCGTTTTGATGCCGAAGATTGTTTCACCATCCTTGGTGATCATTGGCAGGTCTGGCGTTGTGACATTTTTAGGTACCCGCTGTCCTGAGAGAATTTTCAGGAGAACCCGAACACCTATGCCGCCCAGCAGAGGGGTGTAAGGGGCTGTGACCGCAATCTTGTCCGCTTTCATGGCTTCGAGCGCTTCGAACAGGTCGTCGTTACTGAGAACAATCATTCGACCGCCATCTTTCCGGCTGTTCCAGCGTTTCATCTCGTCGATGGCCAGGACCGTTCCCATGCCCTGTTCCGCGCCGGTGCAAAAGACAGCATCAATGTCCGGATGATTTTTGAGCGCTTCGATAACCTGCTTTTTTGACTCAATGCGTGAGCTTGCGTTGTGAAAACTACCTATAATTTTGAGGCTCGGAAAATAGCTGATCACTTTCAGGAAATGACCGGTCCGCATGGAATCTGCAGTACTGCCATGCGGCTTGCGGATCATCAATACCGATCCTTCGACCTTGCCCTTTTCCTGAAGCAATCGATGTACAAGGTACAAGGCTTGCTGGGTTCCGTTAGCCGGAAAATTACCGGTGACCTGCGCTCGTACTTTGCGTGATCCAACCAGCCTGTCGACAGACACGCTGGGAATACCGGCGGCGGCTGCCCGATCTACAGGTGGTCCTGTCGGTGCTTCCTGCATGGGCCAGATTAAAATCCCGTCGATTTTTTGCCGGGTAAGATCATCGATCTGTTTGGCCTGCAAGTCATTGTCAAATTTCGGATCCAATACGGTCAGCGTGACATTTGAATGGCGTTCCGCTTCCCATTTTGCGGTATCGGCATTGTTCAGCAACCAGGGGTGGGAGAGGCCGTGGATGGTGTAGGCGATATTGTAATGTTTGTCGGGGTCACCGACAGGCCCTGGCGGCAGGGCATGTACGTTCGCGAATGGAAGACGTAAATTCTGTTTGCTGATCGGACCAACGACATTTGTGCCCTGGCCCGCCTTGAACTTACCCATCCGCCCAAACGGTCGGGGATATTTGTTCATATAAATGGCAAATGCTTCCTTGCGGAAGATTTTGTTGACCTGCTTGTTCGCTTTGCTGACGGGAATGTTTTTCCAGAAATTCAAGGCGTCCTGATCCTTGAGATCAAGTGAAGCGGCATAGTCCAACAGGCTTTGGCCCTGAAGTTTTGAAACCTTGCGCCAATCGATCTTTGCCTCAACAGCGTTTGTTGAAAAAAGAATAACCAGGCACAAAGCAGGAAGTAATTTTACGAGTTTCACTCGGGCCTCCGTTTATATGAAGCAATATCTTGCAATGATTCGACAAAAGCTTCAATTGGACAATTTACTGATTATTTATATAGCAATCTTGTCGCCTATTGGTTGATATATCTAATTGGGTTGGATCGCCAATCAAGCGAACTTTGAAGCATTTAGCGGATTTGGTGACCATTCACTAAAAATGACAGCTTTTGACGCTTTTGAAACATGCACCCTGCGACACTGTTACACATTCCCTTCGCCCTCGGAACGCGCGACAGTCATGCATCAGATTTGGTTTGTGTTACGAATTATCCCACTGCAGGATCGACGCTACCACAATACAATTCTTTCCTTTGTGGCTCCCGTCCCCTGAAAACCCGAGGGGTTGCACAATGCGAAAATTTTCCAAAACTTCACGAATTTGCCTGACCGCATTCGGTCTGGCATTTGTCGCTGGCATTCTGGTGACGGGTGTACCTTACGCCCAGGCCGGGGAGCAATTGACGCTGGCAAACGGCGCCAAGCTTTATGACAAATGGTATAAGGTCATAAAGGCCAAAGCACCTGAAACCTCACATCCGGCCTATCCTGCCGACAAGAAATACGCCGGAAAACCCGCTGCGAACTGGCGCTGCAAGGAGTGCCACGGCTGGGATGGTTTGGGCAGGGATGGAGCCTACGCCGGGGGAAAGCACTTCTCCGGTATCAAGGGCATTAACGGCATGATAGGGGCGGACCCCGCCAAAGTGATCGCCGTCCTCAAAGATGCCAACCACCTTTATGGCGATGAGATGACAGACAGTGACCTTGGCAAGGTCGCCCTGTTCGTCAGCCGGGGTCAAATCGATTACAGCCGCTATATCGACAGCGCCACCAAGAAAGTCAAAGGTGGCAACGCCGTCAGGGGTGAAGCGTATTTCAATACGATATGCTCAAACTGCCACGGTACCGACGGTAATCGACCCAAGGACATGGGCAAAACGCTCGCCAAACAAATGAGCAACCCATGGGAGGTCATGCACAAGATTCTCAATGGCCAACCTGGCGAAGACATGCCGGCACTTCGTGCATTGGATCGTCAAATTGTTGTCGACATCATGGCGCATATCTCGACGCTTCCTACAGAGTAGGTGACGGTTGTGAAAGCCCCGGTCCGGACCTGTCTGGTTTGGTTCAGTGACCGGGGATCGCGTCTGGTCGTTGACGGTCATAATGACCGAAAGGAAGACCATTCAATCTCATAGACGTGAGAGTTATCCGGGCATGTCATAGCTTGACGAATGCTTTAATTGGCATCTTGATATGAGATGCCTGTCGTCTCGACATACATTTTTCCTTTTCCGGCACTTCCTTCTACTTTTCGAAGAGGTGACGTGTCCCGTGTCTTTGTAAGAACAAAACCAGATGCAATAAATCATGAAGACATCTGAAACAGAAATCTTTGACTATGTTGTCATCGGCGGTGGTTCAGCTGGTGCCTTGCTGACAAAGCGTTTGAGTGAAGATGGTTCCAGCGTTTGTCTTCTGGAAGCCGGGCCGCGTGATCTTAATCCCCTGATTCATATTCCGGCTGGATACATCAAGAATGTTTATTCGAAAACGCTGACCTGGAATTTTGAAGCCGAAGCAGGGCCCGGCACAAACGGGCGTCGGGTATCGCTGCCTCAGGGACGTGTCCTTGGTGGATCCAGTTCGATCAATGGACTGAACTACAACCGCGGACAAAGTACAGATTTTGATCACTGGGCAGAACTTGGCAACGCTGGCTGGTCTTTCGAAGACGTGTTGCCATATTTTCGTCGGACCGAGCGTAAAATCGGACCTGCTGATCCCCGCTTTCGTGGACGTAGCGGCGAACTTCCAATCACAGACCTGGATTGGCACCACCCGATATCCGAGGCGTTTGTTGAGGGGGCCGGGGAATTGGGCATCCCGCAAAACCCCGACTATAATACCGGGCACCAGGATGGGGCAGGGTACTTTCAGCGAACCATCTACAAGGGTTTGCGGGTATCTTCTGCCCGTGCGTTTCTGGGAACAGCCAGGCAACGATCAAATGTCGAGATCTACACCAACGCCCAGGCAACCAATATCGAGTTTGAGGGTAAACGTGCGACAGGTGTTCGTTATGTCAAAGGAGGTCCATCCGGAAAAGTCCATATCGTGCAGGCGCGACGTGAGGTCATTATTTCCGCCGGAACGATCAACACACCAAGGCTGCTACAAATTTCGGGTGTAGGTCCGGCAGGTCTGTTGAGCGATATCAATGTCCCTGTTGTCCAGGATTTGCCTGGCGTCGGCCAGCATTTGCGAGACCACTATGGTGTGCGCATGGTGTCGCGCGTCAAGAATATCCGCACGATCAACAACATGGTGCAGGGACCGCCGCTGCTTCTGGAGATCGCACGCTGGCTGCTACGTCGTCCCAGCCTGCTGGCGGTCAGTCCGTCATTGGCGCATGTTTTCTGGAAATCGCGGTCAGAGTTAAACCGACCCGATCTGATGTTTGTTTTTTCACCGGCGAGCTTTCGTCAGGGGGTTGTCGGTTTGCTGGACAAGGATCCCGGCATGACCTGCGGCGTCTGGCAGGAACGCCCGGAGAGCATGGGTTATGTCAACGCTCGATCGGCCAATCCCTTTGATATGCCTGTCATTCAGCCCAATTACCTGGCGGCGGAAGAGGACCAGCAGGTCTTGCTGGCCGGCATGCGGCTCGCCCGCGATCTCATGCGGACATCCGCCCTGGCACCCTGGTTCGACAAGGAGACAGCGCCAGGCGATGACGTGCAAAGCGACGACGAATTCCTTGATTTCGCACGACGTGAGGGCACGACGGTCTACCACCTGATTGGCACCGCCCGGATGGGACCTGCCTCTGATCCTGGTTCCGTTGTTGACCCTCAGCTCCGGGTCAAGGGCGTAGAGAATTTACGGGTTGTGGATGCTTCAATTATGCCGACCATGCCATCCGCCAACACCAACGCTGCAACGCTCATGATTGCTGAAAAAGCTTCAGATATGATATCGGGTCGACCAGCGCTAACGACTGCAGCTAACTGAATCCAGATATTCCCTGGTCGCTTGCGAGTGTGGATTGATTGACGCATAGTCGCTGGCAGTATGACCTTTAAAATCGAAGATATCCTGGACCTGGAAGCCTATCCGCTGGATCAACCGGATCACCTGTTCAGCGATGAACTCGTCTCTGAAAAGCAACGCAACTGGCAGGCTGAAGGCGCTTTTTTGTTGTCGGCATTTCTGCGACCCGGTATGGCTGATCGTGCAGCGGAGGAATTGACTGGGCTCATGAACGCCGACGCCTTTCGTCATGATGAACGCCATAACATCTATTTTTCTGATGATAGTCGGGAAATCCCGTCGGCGCTGACGTCAAACCAGCTGCGAACTTCGAACTGGACTTTGACTTGCGATCAATTAGGCGGAACCATAATTCGCACCATTTACGAGTGGCCACCTTTGTGCGAATTCATACGCCGGGTGCTGGCGTTGCCCTCATTGCATCGGATGGCCGATCCCATGGCGTGCCTGAATGTCATGTCTTACGGCGATGGCGATTGTCTGGATTGGCACTTTGACCGGGCCGAATTCGCCGTGACATTGCTGTTGCAGGCACCGGAGTCCGGCGGGCAGTTCGAATACCGTCGCGCCTTGCGTACGCGCGACAATCCGAACTATGACGGCGTTCAGATGTTGTTGAAGGGTAAGGACAGGAATATCCGTACGATCGAACCAACCGCTGGCAATTTGAGCGTATTCGCCGGATATGGTTCCGCCCATCGGGTCTCGCCGATTGTGGGATCGAGGCCACGCATGATGGCCGTGCTCAGTTTCATGGAAGAACCGGATTTCCAATATGGGCCGGAAGATCGTATGCGGTTTTACGGGCGCTCGTCGCCGCAAGGTTCTAACCCAGAGGGGGCCGGGACACCTTAACCGGCTGAAAACCGGATATCACGCCATATTCAGATCAATCCGCTCGACGGCAGTGACATTTCGGTTGCAGAAAACCAGACAGGCGGAGCAATATATATATTGCCAATACCGCCACATAATCAGGACGACAACGCATGAATAACCGTTTTGATGAAGTCATCACCAGTCGGGAACGCTTGCGCGAAATTGTGCCAGAACCCGCGTTTCTGCCCGACAAAAAAATTGATCATATCGACCCTGTTTTTCGTCGCTTCATTGCGGCTTGTCCATTCATCGTTCTTTCCAGCAAGGGCAGCGACGGTAAAATATCATTGTCACCCAGGGGCGACCCGGCCGGATTTGTTCATGTGCTGGATGATAAAACTCTCGCCATTCCGGATCGTCCGGGCAACCAGCGTATCGACACATATGAGAACATGATGTCAGATCCGTCGGTTGGGTTGATTTTTCTGATACCGGGATATGGTTACACCCTGCGCGTCGCGGGTAAGGCCAGTCTGGTGCGGGATGCCGCCCTGCAACAGCAAATGGCCATTCGCGGCAAGGAGCCAGATCTTGTGCTGATCGTGACGGTGGAGGATGCCTTTATGCATTGCGCCAAGTCCATCACACGTTCAGGCCTGTGGCGTCCTGATGTCTGGCCTGATACAGCCGAAGTGCCGTCGCTTGCAGAAGCCCTGAAAGCACATGCAAAATTGGCAGAATCAGAAGAAGAAATTCAGGTCCAGGTCGAGAATGACCACGACAACAGTCTGTATTAATACCAACGCGCGTCCATTGATTTACCCTGGGCTTTTAACCTTACCCTATTGATTATATCTCTGTCTGATTCCAACCTGATCACAGAATTCAATGCCTGATCCAGGGAAGAGTAAATGTCGCCGAAAAATGATCGTCCCGTCGTGCCCCGCCGCAGTTTCATTTTTGCCCCGGGGCTTAAACCCGAGATGTATCCAAAAGCCCTGGCTTCCGGTGCCGATATTGTCTGCGTCGAACTTGAGGATGGTATCGCGCCAAAAGACAAGGATGCCGCGCGGCACAATGCCATGGCGCTGTTCGCCGAGCCGCAAGCCGATGACGGGGTAGAACGCATCGTCCGGATCAACAGCCTGCGCGAAGCTTTCGGGGTTTCCGATGTTCAGGCGGTTCTTGCAACCGACACACCTCCACC
>Ga0233428_1003253_pt1 | contig 14087 bp, 10 predicted proteins | sample SI_118_April2016_4_FD_179890 | JGI IMG/M metagenome (GOLD analysis project Ga0233428, IMG submission 179890) | Seawater microbial communities from Saanich Inlet, British Columbia, Canada - SI_118_April2016_120_MG | ecosystem: Environmental > Aquatic > Marine > Inlet | place: Canada: British... | reverse complement strand
TTCGGGGGTCGGGTCAATGAAGATCAAAAATATGTGTGCCTTCATTTTTCAAATTAGCCAGAATACCTTGCCGATCTTCAAAGTTTTGACTGTCATAAAAATATAAAGCCTCCGGCCCAACGGCATTTAGCTCTTCAAAAGACAATGTTGGCTGAATAACCTGCTCTGAAAATGGGTTACGATTGCCACAACGGCGGATTGCACTGCCCAGTCGTTCACTCCACCCAATGATCCTAACCTGCAAACCATCAATGATGTTTTTTTCAATAAATGGTTTTAAAGACTCTGCCATGGCAACGCGACCCAGAATATGCTGGTCTGAATTCACCTTTGGCGATTCGTTTATTTCCTCCATTGCAATTACATTGACACACCGGTCTTGAAGCAATTTCGCCCTGTCTGGATAAGAGTGGAAATGCGCCATACAAAATAAGGTGCACCCCTCACTCATCTCTTCAATCGTAGAGAGTGATGGGCCCTTAAATTTTATAATGAGTTCCTTGTCCCGGTAAAGTTGCTCTGGCGTTTGCATAATAGCGTTGTTTTGCTCGTACTCACTATCACTGAACCCCACACCCTCTCCGGCTCCATATTCGACGTAAACTTTAATACCCTCTTGAGTAAGTCGGCCAACATCTGCTGGAACCAGTGCAACACGTTTTTCCAGTGCTCCAGGGTTTTCTGGAGACTCTATTTCTTTTGCAAGTGCTATGGATGAAAAAACTTGCGAAGGTAAGGTCATAGAAATACTCTAATGTAAAAAAGGAAATAATGGATTTAACAATAACCCTGGTAAATATGAAAATTTCTCAGAGAAGAAATTTAGCATAATTCCACGATACAATTACCATACAATCCACAAAAAAAAGGGGTAAACCCTTTCGAGTTGACCCCTTCTTATTCAAAGTGGAGCTGGCGGGGATCGAACCCGCGACCTCTTGAATGCCATTCAAGCACGCTCCCAGCTGCGCCACAGCCCCATTAATTGTTTTGATCCACTTTGCTACATTCAAGCCGCTTGATATTAACGATTATCCTGCAACTGTCAAGCGGAAAACAAGCCCTATTGAACCTCTATTGCCTTCTGCCACTATCTTTATATAGAAAATGTTTTTTCAATTCTATGCAAACCTTGAATCAGGGTCTTACCCTTCATCCTTTTAAATCGTCTTTATCACCGGGTTGGTGATCACCCTGTCGATCCTGCTGACACTGTAAGATCAGCTTCCCGCTTTTATTTTCGACTCAGCTATTTTGGCAATAAGTACAGGCCCATGGTCTCAAACAATTCTTTAGATTGAATTGGTTTGGCTAGATGCTCGTTGCACCCCGCTTCCAGACATTTTTCACGGCCTTCCTCCCCGACACTGGCTGTCAAGGCTATGATGGGCACCTTGGAAAATTTGTTAATTCCTCTCAATCTGCGGGTTGCCTCCAGACCATCCATCACAGGCATCCGGATATCCATCAGAATCAATTCGGGATCGTTCGCTACTGCTAGATCGATGGCCTCCTGACCATTCCTGGCTACATAAACCAGGTGGTCATGAATATGGAGCATGTCCAACACCATCGCCAAGTTGACTTCATTGTCCTCCACGACCAGGATTCTGCGGCTGTTCTTCGCAAGGGAAGCCGGCTGATTTGATTCCTTAGGTTTATCTTTATCTTCAGGACGCAATATTTTAAGGGGAAGGTCAAACCAGAATGTCGTGCCGCTGGAACCGCTTTCAACTCCAATCTCCCCTCCATGTAATTCCACCAGGCGCCGCGTGAGTGCCAAACCAATTCCTGTTCCCCCCAGAGCCTCATCTCGCACGCGGTTCACCTGCTCAAACTCAGAAAAAATTTTAACCTGATCTTCTTTGCTGATTCCTATCCCCGTGTCCGACACTGTGATGTGGACATGATCATTTTGCTTCAAAGCGGAGACCTCAATCTGCCCTTTTTCCGGGGTATACTTCACAGCATTCGATAACAAGTTGAGCATAATTTGTTTGCACCTGCGCAAGTCTCCCGTCATGGCTTTCAGATCGGGATCCACAGTTGATTTTACTTTAAACTGTTTTTCCTGGAGTTTTGGTTTCATTAATAACAAACTGGCATCAAACAATTCTTGCGGCGAGAAAGACTCCAATTGTAGATGCATCTTGCCTGCTTCAATTTTAGTCATATCCAGTAAATCAGTGATCAAGGCCAGTAAATGTTTACCACTTTCATCTATCTGGGTTACATAGCTTAATTGTTTCTCGTTGAGCTGACCGAAAAACATTCCTCGCAATAGGTCCGTGTACCCAAGAACTGCGTTCAGTGGGGTTCGTAACTCATGGCTCATGCCAGACAAAAAATCCGATTTAGCACGATTCGCCGCTTCCGCCTCTTCTTTTGCACCGATTAATTCCAGAGTTCTTTTTTTAATTTCTTTGTTTAGTGACAAACTCCAGACTGCGGTACTGCCCACGGCAAAAATTAACAGGCTGGCTAAAACCCAAATTAGTAAATTTTTAACCGTAACCCAAGTCTCTTCTTCGTGCGGCATCCACTTCTTATAGATATTCTGGGCTTCCTCTTTGGTGATGCGTGCCAATCCTTTTTCTAAAATGCTATTGAGAATTGGCAAATCATTTCGCGAAGCGAATGCCAGGTTGTAAGTAAATCCCGATTTCCCACCCACTCTAAGATTGGTAATTTTGTCCTGTTCTATATAAAGATTAGCCACAGCAATATTTTCGATCATGGCATCGACCAATCCCAGGGAAACCATTCTCAATCCTGTTAAAACATTGGGTACCGCTTCAATGTTTAACTCAGGGTAATTGTTTAGGATGTAGTCATGAACAGCGTAGCCAGTTGTAATTGCGATCTTTTTATTTCCCATGGTATCTAAAGTCTGCACGCCCTTATTTTCGGTTTTTACGACGATCACAGCAGGAAGTTGTATATAAGGTTTGGTAAAATTCATATATGCCAACCGTTGTGGGGTTGCGGCGGCACCCGACCACATATCAATGCGTCGACTTTGTCCCATTTCCAGAACATCGGTCCAATTCTTGGCTGCCACCATGTTGAATCGGAGGCCCATTTTTTTCCCCAAAAGGGTTAAGAAATCATTGGTCATCCCAACGTGGTTGCCTTCGCCATTAAGGGATTCAATAGGGGGGTAGTCAGGATCTGAGGCGTAGGATATTTCTGGATTCTCTATGAGCCATCTTTTCTCTTCGTCCGTCAATAAAACAGTGGTATCCACCTCACCATAGGCTTGGGCATGAGAAAATAAAGTTGCCAGCAACAGAATTAGTTTAAAGAGAGACTTAATTTTAGTGTTCCGAAAATTATTTAAGCGAAATTGTTTCATTTTATATACAATGGCATCAAGTTCTATTTATAAAGCCTTGAGGGGTGTTATAGACGAATTCTTTAAAACGTTCAAAGCTCGTTTGTATCACACCAAAAAGTTGTCCCTTTATAAAAACGGGATTTTGGCAGAGCAAAAAACCGTATTTACTGGCGTAGTTTATTAAAAATTTGATGCTCAATAATAACATACAAAGCAAGCCCTCATACTCTGGAAAAACATTAACAATTTTTGTAATATCAAGTCGAACGCATAAGACTCGATCAATATTGAACCAATAGCCCACCATCGAGACAAATACTTAGCATGAATATATTTTTCGCCAATTTTGCCAGTTTAATGTGGGGTCCGTGGCTTCTCATTCTCTTGTTAGGAGTAGGTTTTTGGTTAACCTTCCGGTTAGGAGGAATCCAGTTTCGTAACCTGTTTTACGCACTTCGCTTGGCTTTCTCAAAAGAACGGTCAGGAGAAGGAGATATTTCTCACTTTGGCGCGTTGATGACTGCCATGGCGGCAACAGTGGGAATGGGCAATATTGCGGGAGTGAGCACGGCGGTTGCCCTTGGCGGACCGGGTGCCATATTCTGGATGTGGTTAACAGGATTGGTGGGGATGGCTACCAAATATTCAGAGAGTTTTTTAGCCGTTAAATATCGCCAGGTCAATGAGCAAGGAGAAATTTCAGGCGGCCCGATGTACTACTTGGAACATGGGCTCGGTCAAAAATGGCTCGGTGTATGTTTTGCCGTTTTTGGTTCCCTTGCTGCCTTCGGTATCGGAAATATGATTCAAGCCAACACCGCAGCAATTGCGGTGGTTGAATCACTAGGCTCAAGTAAATTTTCGGTGGGGATTGTATTGTCCGTTTTGACCGGGATGGTAATCATAGGGGGTATCAAACGCATCTCCGATGTTGCTTCCTATTTTGTTCCATTTATGGTGGCCATTTATTTTATTGGTGCTGTGATAGTTATTTTGACTCACCTTGGTCAATTGGGAGTTGGAATTAAATTGATCTTGGAGCATGCCTTCACCGGAACTGCGGCGACAGGAGGGTTTATAGGAGCCAGCTTAGCCCAAACGATTCGATATGGCGTGGCACGTGGACTTTTTTCCAACGAGTCCGGGATGGGAAGCGCTCCGATTGCGGCGGCGGCAGCAAAAACTAACCAACCGGCTAAACAGGCACTGGTTTCTATGAGCGGAACGTTCCTGGATACCTTGGTGGTTTGTTCTCTTACTGCAATGGCATTGGCATCTACTGGAGTTTGGGTGTCTGGGGAAACAGGAGTGGCATTGACCCTTCAGGCTTTTTCTGCTGGCCTGCCAGGGAACTGGGGTCACTTTATCGTAACCCTGAGTGCAATCACTTTTGCTTTTTCATCGATTTTAGCCTGGGAATATTACGGAGAAAAATGTTTCGAATATCTTTTTGGAGATAACTGGGTCCATCTTTATAGATACCTCTGGGTACTTTTTGTTTTTGTCGGTTCCATGGTTAAATTAGAACTGGTTTGGAATTTTTCTGACGCTATGAATGCCTTGATGGCGGTTCCGAACCTAATCGGTTTGGTTCTTTTAAGCGGGGTTCTGTTCCGTGAGACCAAGATTTACGAAATGGGCATTCGTGATGGTTCCATTGACAAGTTTGATTAATTTATAAATTCATTTAAATAATACTACTTCCAAAACCATTCCATGTACAAATTCTATCTAAAATTCCAATTCCTTTTTTTGATAATATTTGCTCTATCCAGCCCGGTAAATCAAGCCTACGCCGAAATAGAATTGGGTCTCTTTCCCAATACTTTTGACAAGTTTTCTGTAGATGGTCAGTTGCATCTATTTTTGCGGCACGACACCAACCCCTCTTTTGGAGCGGCAGTAGATTCGAGAGGGCGATCAGAAACGACTTTTGGTGAAACCGTGGCCAAATTGGGAGTCACGTTTGAAAAGAAATTGGCTTGGACGGATTTAGAGGGCCGAATCAGCGGAGTATTAATGACCACCATTAATGCTGATGTATACGGAGTGGCCGATGATGAAAGCCAGGGTGACCTGAATGAAGGTTTTCTGAATTTTAAAAACATCTATCAATCCCCCTTTGACATCAAGGTTGGTCGTCAGAATATCTTTATTGAGAAATCCTTTATTTCCGGAGATGCAAACCCTGAAGATGCGGCAATATGGATTTCTGCGCATAAAAGTTTTCCCCTTGCTGTAAGGGCGGACGGGGATTTTGGGAAATTGAAAACCACTGCTTTCTGGGCCGACACAGAACTATACTCACAACAGGGTGACCAGAGAGAGCTAGGAAAAAGGGGGAAAGAAGGCGTCTCTTTTACGGGAATAAATTTGCATTACGATATTTCCGAAACCGCATATTTATATGGGGGCTATTATAGAAAAATAGATGAAAGCAATATTACCTTCAGCAGTTTTTCTCCTGGAGGAAAAGACCTTTTTTCTGAAAATAACACCAATGCCCTGGATATCGGTTTTGACGCTTCGGTTAAAGCTTTTCATTTTGCTGGGGAATTTGTTTACCAGCTGGGCGATGCCGGACGTCTTGGAGGGCAGGAGTTGAGCCGTGATGCGTATGCCGGTTTCGCACAAGCGCGATATAACTTCAATCATTCTGCAAAGCCTTATCTAAAGCTCATGTATATAAATTTTTCTGGCGACTCGAATCTTGAAGATGATAAAGCCGAAGATTATGACCCCATGTTCATTACCAGCAACATTTGGAATGAATGGCTGATCGGACAACTTGTGGGTGAGGTCCAGCTTTCCAATTCGAACAAAATTGCCTATATAGCCGACGCCGGTTTTTCACCCCTTCCAGGAATGCAAATGTCTTTCATGTTTATTAAACATTATTTGGCTGAACAGAACCTGGGGGTTTCAAGAGGAAGAAGGGCCTTGAGCAATGATGATTACGCCAATGAATGGAATTTTCTGGTGGATTATGAAGTCAACAAAAACATGAATGCTCATTTTGGGGCGGGATATGTTATTCCAGGAGATGCAGCGAAAGAATTTTTTGGTAACAACAACGATACTTTTTTCTCTCAGATGTGGCTGAAATTTCATTTCTAAAAGCTTATTCATATTTGAATGGGCAATCAATACCTTGAAGCTCAATCCTGCTTCTGAAAATCCAACATTAAATCTGGGGTCAAAAACCAATCACGCATTTATCGGCAATAGGATGTCAAGCTTATCTCATGGTCATGAAGGAACAGAGTGTGGTAATTTAGATAAAAATGGAACCTACTGAAGATAAAAATACTGGAAACAAAATTCTGGTGGCAGAGGATAATGACGTGAATTTATCAATGCTGCTTGATATGCTGAGCATTATGAAACATAAAGTTGTGGTGGCGAGAAATGGTCAGGAAGCTATAGACCTTGCCAAGACTGAAAAACCAGAGCTGATAATTATGGATATCAGTATGCCGGTAATGGATGGGCTGGAAGCAACTCGTAGGTTACGAGAGCTAAAAGAATTTTCCAACATCCCTATCCTGGCTTTAACAGCTAGCGCCGGAAATGATGGGAGAGAAAAATGTCTAGCGGCTGGCTGCACGGAGCATCTACCAAAACCCATTCAAACAAAAGAATTATTTGAAGCTTTGGGGAGAAATCTGCCAACTCAATAAATAAAAAAGGTCCGAGGTTAATTATGAAAGTTCTGATTGTTGAAGATGATAAGCCTTCCAGAGGCTTTATGAAGGATACTGTAGAAAGCCAGGGGTTTGAGACCCATGTGGCTGAAAATGGTTTGCTTGGTCTGGAAGTTTTTAAACAAATAAATCCTCACTTAGTTCTCTCCGACATACAAATGCCTGAAATGGATGGGCTTCAGCTTTTAGAGGAAATTCGCAAACTCAGTCCTAATGCAATTGTTGTTATGGTAACCGCATTCGGTTGTGAAGAATATGCCATGAAGGCGATGGAGTTGCGGGCCAACAACTATCTGAAAAAACCCGTCCGGCATTCAGAGTTGTTGCCGCTACTCACAAAGTATGCGTCGCTCATCGATGCGCCTGCAAGTTCAGAAAAAAAACCAGAAATAAAGAAAAAGACTTCCTTTACTATTAAACTGGATAGTGATGTTGAAAAAGTGCCAGACATGGTCGATTGGTTAGTGAAAACAACTGGTAGCTTGCTTGATGAAAGCGGGAGGCTGGACGTCAAACTTGGTTTGACGGAACTTCTGATTAACGCTATTGAACATGGTAATTTGGGTAGAAATGAAGGAGAAAAACCTGTCAACGACTTCTTACTCAGCTCACGTAAAGTGGCCATAGAATATAAAACGGGAGATTCTTACTGCGAGTGGATAATTACTGATGAAGGAAATGGGTTTGACTGGAAGTCATTTCTTAGTCGCTTGGACGCAGACCCTTTAGGCCAGGAAGGGAAAGGCTTACTATGCTGCAAGTTCCACTTTAGTGAATTGGAGTTTAACTCATCCGGAAATTCGGTTAGAGCCAGAAAAAATGAAAGCTCGGGATGAAGAATTTTAGAACTTGTTAATTTCAGTCTCTTTATTTCATTTGTTTTCTCTAAAATTTCCTCCTCTGCAACTAAGCTATTCTCGTTTAGCACCGCTATTAAAGCATCAATTTTCGTGCTTGAGGTATCATCATGAAAATGCTCAAGAAGTTGTTGGTGTGCGGCGACCAAATGCCATTCAAACACGCTCCCTACTGCGCCACAGCCTCATTAATTGTTTTGATCCACTTTGCTATATTCGAACCGTTAGGCATTAACGGTTATCCTGCAACTGTCGAGCGGAATACAAGCCCTATTTAACCTCTATTGCCTTCTGCCACTTTCTTTATATAATAGAATAAGTTTTTTCAATTCCATACAGACTTTGGATCAGGGTCTTACCCTTCATTCTTTTAAAACGTCTTTATCACCGTGATTACTAAACTTCAACGCAGAATTCGAAATATATTCATCACCGGGTTGTTGATCACCCTTCCGATTGCGCTGACGTGGTTCATTTTGCAGTTTCTGCTTAAAAACTTCGATGCGCTATCACCTGTGTTCACCAATATGCTGATACAGGTTGGTGTACCGATTCCCGAAGGTTATCGTATTCCTTTTCTTGGATTGGGAATGACCCTGCTGATCGTGCTCATGGTCGGTTGGTTTACTACTAATTTTTTTGGAAAAAAACTATTCATACTCGGCGAAACCATTGTTGAAAAAATTCCCTTCGTCCGCCGCATTTATAAAGGTACCAAACAGGTAGTTTTATCGATCGCCGAGGCAGATACCACTGCTTTCCGCAAAGTGGTCCTGCTCGAGTTCCCGCGTCGGGGACTTTTAGCCATTGGGTTTGTTACGGGTGAATCCCGTGGAGAAGTGCAGCAGGTGACCCAGGAAAACATGCTCAACGTGTTCGTCCCGACCATGCCCAACCCCACTTCCGGTTTCCTAATCTTCTCTCCGCCTGAAGAACTGACTGAGGTGTCCATGACCATTGAGGAAGGCATCAAGTATGTAGTTTCCGGAGGCATCGTCACCCCCCCAAGCCTTAAAATAATCGAAGCAAAAGGACTGAAGCTTGAGCAACCCTCCTGACCCTTCTCTCGACATCCTGTATATCGATAACCATTTAATAGCGGTGTGTAAACCTTCAGGCATGCTCACGCAGCAAGATGATTCTGGCGAAGCTTCCTTGATGGATCAGGTAAAGGGATGGATTAAAAATGAATTCAAAAAACCCGGTAAAGTTTATCTGGGGCTCGTCCATCGACTAGACCGACCGGTTTCCGGGGTGGTGGTTTTCGCCCGCACTTCCAAAGGGGCTTCGCGACTTTCTGAGCAATTTCGTCAGAAAACCACAAAGAAAATTTATCGAGCTCTGGTCGAAGGAATTCCTGACCCTAGAAAAGACCGCCTGACGCACTACCTGAGAAAAGAAAAAACCTTCAAGGCGACCGTCTTTCCCCGCCCCACACCTAACGCTAGTGAAGCCTTGCTCGATTATGAGGTCATTGACACGTTAACAAACACCAGCTTGCTGGACGTTCATCTGCATACCGGAAGGTTCCATCAGATCCGTGCCCAACTTTCCTTCATCGGGCACCCCATCGTTGGAGATAAAAAGTATGGCGCACATTCAACGTTGCCGGACGGAAAAATTGCTCTGCACGCCCTGCGCCTGACTTTTAAGCACCCTACAAGCAAAGAAGAAGTTTGTATCGAATGTCCCCCACCCCACTCACTCCCGTGGAAGGGAAACTAGCAAGGACTCGTATAATCCTGGTAACCCGTTTTTAGCCAGCTATTGCTCGTTGCCACCGACAGTCGCACTGGCTAAAGACTCTTTAACGAGGTCTTCTTTTTGGGTGTGGAATCCCATATCAATCAGCAAAGATATCAGCACAGGAACGAGAAACAGGGTAAACAAGGTAGAGATGCTCAATCCACCGATAAGAGCCGTACCCATACCTCGATACAATTCAGTACCCGCCCCCTCACCAAAAGCCAGAGGAATCATGCCAAACACGCTGGAGATGACCGTCATCATGATCGGCCTTAACCGTGTCTGGCACGACAGCAGTAGAGCCTCGCGCTCTTCCATACCGGACTTAATATTATTGAGCATTTGATGCACGATGAGTATGGCATTGTTAACCACAATACCCGCGAGGATAACAATCCCCAATTGGGTCAAAATATCAAATGTGATCCAGTTCCAGTCACTAGCCATAGCTTCGGCATTTTGCACATTCCATTCTTTAAGAATCTCAAGGATATTCCCGCGTTGGAACCAGTTGTTAAAGGTGATTCCCAGAAAAGAACCGGAAACCGCCAGCGCCACCGTAAGCATAACGATAAATGGTCTGAGAAAAGAAGAGAACAAGGCCACAAGGAGTAGATAGATAAAACCTAAGGCATAGGCGAAACTGTTCATTAATGATTTTTCGGTGGAAGCCAGTTCATCGGCAGAGCCGCCGATACGCAGCCCGTATTCTGCTCCCAATGTTATTCTCGTATTATTCAGTACTTCTTTATCAACCCGATTGATGACCAGTTGCATAGCAACATCTTTTCTCACTTGGACTCGAAGCTTGATCGCTCTATCCGTTCCGATATGGTCTATGCGCGCAGGGCCGGCATCAATTTTTATATCGACCAGATGCCCGAGATGGGTCATCATGCCTTCATCCGTCCATACAGGCAGGGAGCGGTAATCTTCCAATCCCAATTTATGGTCATCCTTCTTTTGCACCAGAACAAAGTCAATCGGTTCGCCCTGGTCATTGAACTCTCCAAGATATTTTCCGGCATTGAGCGACTCAACAATGTCTCCGATCTCATTCATCCCCATATCCAACCGGGCCGCATCTTCACGGCGAGGAATGAACCTGAGTTCCGGGTTACCAAATTTAAACTCCGGCCGAACCGAATGCACACCCTTGATTGAAGAAATTTTTCCGATCAAATCCAGCGCAGTGCCTTTAAGTTGCAACATATCTGGCCCGGTAATTTCTACCTCAAAGGTTTTATCTGCTGATCTGAAAATGGGCCTCTGCACAGCAAAGGCAAAACGGTATCCGGGAATGCCGAATATCTCGCGGCCCATTTCTTTGGATTTAACCGCCATCTTTACTTCACCTCTCTGGCCTGCCGCCAACTCCTTCTCGATAATCGCCCCTCCCCCATTGAAGCGAGACGAAAAAACCAGAAAGTTGCGGTTAACGTCTTCCATCGCTACGATCTTTTTTTCATAATTGGCCATATAACGCATATTTGTTTCCGCAGGGGTTCCCGCTACCGGTTCGATGAGCATGAAAACCATATTTTTATTACCGTAAGGCAGATAATCTTTTTCTGGCAGAGTTTGACCGCTGTACCACAACATCCACCCTACCCCGGCGATGACAAGGATCCTGAAAGAAATACTGACGGGTGAATGGCGGAGTATCCATTGCATGAGTCCGGTATAAACACCCCCCAGCTTCGCACCCAAAAGTACAAACGGTTTGAAAAGAGTGCGGTGAAAAAAACCTGGCCGGTATTCTTCCCCCGGCTGAAGACGAATCAATAACGTGGTCAAGGTCGGAATGACGGTGATGGAAACCAGTAAAGACAAGGCGATACTGGCACTAATGGTGATAGCAATGTCCCGGAACATCTGCCCCGCCTCTTCCTGAATAAATACGATAGGGATAAATACCGCCAGTGTCGTCAACGTAGAGGCCAGTACGGCTCCCCAAACTTCCGATGCGCCATCGTAGGCGGCTTTGAAAACTCCCTTTTTCATCGTGAGATGACGATAAATATTTTCCAGCACAACAATCGAGTTATCGACCACCATGCCAACCGCGAAAGCCATGCCCGCAAGAGAGATGATGTTTATGCTTCGCCCGAGAACCTTAAGAATGATAAACACAGAAATCAGGCTTACAGGAATGCTGATGGCTACAATTAATAAAGACCGCGCAGATCCCAGAAACAACAGCAGGACGGCCACTGCCAAAATAGCTCCAAAAGCCAGATTCGATTTCACCAGTCGCATGGCCTCATTGATATAATCCACATCCTGGTAAACAATTTTTAATTTGATCGGGATTCCCCGGTTTAACAATTCCTGATTCAGTTCATCGACTCGTTTAGCCGTCAAATTACAGGTCTCCACCACATTGGCCCCGGCCTTGCGAATCACTCCGAAGGCATTGGATAAGTTGCCGCTGATACGCACCAGAGAACTGGTCCGTCGATAACCATCCACCACCGTAGCAAAATCTTTCACTTTGATTGTTTTGTCGCCATCCCGCTTGATCACTGTTTCGAGAATATCTTTCGGATTGAGAAACTCTCCCAGCGCGCGGACGGTATAAGATCTATTGGCTTCATCGTGGAATCCTGCGCGGGTGTTCTGGTTTTCTTCCGCTAAAGCGTCTATCACTTCCTTGTAGGTCAGATGCATACGAGCCATACTGTAGGGATCAAACTCGACTCGCATTTCCCTCTCTTCACCGCCAAAATGCCAGACATCGGCAATACCCTTTACTCTCCTCAGAGAAGGAACAATAATATCTTCGCCAACCTTATACATATAGTTCTGGTCCAGGTTGGGCATCTTTTCATTGGGCTTGTCCATCACGATCCACATAATGGGACTGGAGTTGTCGCTCGAAATGGATCTCAGGGTTGGCTTGTCTGAATTGACGGGCAGGTCTTTAACCTGCTGAAGCTTGTTATTTACATCAAGCATCGCAAGGTTTTTGTCGATTCCCCATTCAAACTCCAGGTTGATGGTGCTCAATCCATGCTGACTGGTAGAACTCATTTTTTTCATGCCTTCCACCGATTCAAGCTGGTCTTCTAACCTGCGCGTGATATTGCGTTCCACTTCATCCGGGGAAAGCCCCAGATACACGGTCTTAACTTCAATTTCGGGTTTATCGACAGTGGGAGCCAACTGCCGCGGCAGGGTCTGGAAACATAAGTAACCCACCACCAAAGTCATGACAATGATTACTGTAACCGTGTGATAGTTGCGAATGGATTGGTCAATGAGTTTCATCAGGTTTCAGGAGTTTTAGCAGGAGATTTTTTTTCGATTTTTTCTGCCGAATTGAACGGCGTTTCTAATTTTGAATCCGGGTTCGTTAAAAACACTTTAACGCCAGGGAATACTGCACCGGAACCTCGCAAGATGATATCCGCTTTTGGCCCCAGTTGATGAGTGAAATCCTCAATCTCGACAAAATCACCCCGTTCCTTCAAAGCCTTAACCGGAACAAGGTGAGCCTTACCCTCTTTGACGATGTACACGACCGTCCCTTTCTCAGAAATGACAAGAGACACCGATGGAACATGAGGTATATTTTTTCGAATTCCAAAATTCAAGGTACTTTCAATTGTTAATCCAGAAAACAGAGAAGGATCTGGGTCGGGCAAATCAATTTGCACTTTGATATTCCCGGAAAATATGTTGGCATCGGGAATCACCCGGATGAGCCGTGTGAGATTTCTATGGTGCTCAAATTTCAAACCCAGCTCGCGGGCTAGAAACTGAGCTCCCTTTAAATTTTTTAATTTATTTCTGTAACTCTGCGGCATTTCGAGAACCGCTTTCAAGCGAGAAGACCCAATCATTCTCACTACAGATGTTCCCGCCTCGGCAAAAGCACCTAGATCAATTTCCTTATCGATGATAACCCCTTCGAAGGGAGCCTTGATATTAACCTTTGAAAGATTCAGTTCTGCCACCGCAACCTGTTTTTGAACCGCCTGCATATCCGATTCCAGCTTTTCAATATCTTCACTGCGTGCTTTCATACCTGCGGCCAATTCTGCCTTGCTGGCATTCAAAAACTCCTCAGCCTGACGAACCTTGTCGTTGGCGACATCAAGCACCGATTGAGATAAAACTTTTTTCTCCACCAGTTCTTGGATACGCTCAAATTCTATTATGGCCAGGTCCGAAGCGCTTTCGTTGGCTTTCATCCTGGCTTCTAACCTCTGCTTCTCTTCATGGCGCAATCCTCCCTGGGCTTTTTTGTATTCCTTTTGCACAGAAGAGAGGTCGGCATGCAATCTTTCGAGAATCAACTCATATTCCCTTGGGTCGATCTGTGCCAGCAAGTCCCCGGCCTTTACCTTCATCCCCTTTTCAATTGGAATCCGGGTAATTTTTCCACGAACCTCAGAGGTGATCACGATCCTCTGCTCGGCCTGGATATTTCCCCACGCC
>Ga0233428_1003217_pt1 | contig 14218 bp, 19 predicted proteins | sample SI_118_April2016_4_FD_179890 | JGI IMG/M metagenome (GOLD analysis project Ga0233428, IMG submission 179890) | Seawater microbial communities from Saanich Inlet, British Columbia, Canada - SI_118_April2016_120_MG | ecosystem: Environmental > Aquatic > Marine > Inlet | place: Canada: British... | reverse complement strand
CTGCATGGTGGCACAGGGTTTCATTAGTAACATTGGGCAACTTTCATAGGGCTTCTAGCATGAAAAAACGAAAGAAATTTCTCCGCCATGATCAATTTCCGCACGCCATTTGACCGCTTGGCTATCATCGTCGCGGCGGTGTTCTTGGGTCATAATCTGTTCTTGCTGTTCGCATATGTCTCGACCTTTGGAAAGTTTGACGCCCTGCGGGCCGCATCATACTGGTGATACAACATGCAAGTGGGCCTGCTGGGTGTTCTGTTCACATCTTACGGGCTGGGGCTGGCTTGGAAAACCTATGGTCAAGGACGTTCGAACATACAAAAGTCGGCCTGGGTGGCCATTGTCCTGCTGCTGACTGCGCCGTTTATCTTCGCCAACAAACTGCGTTTTGACCGCCATCAGCCGATCCCCCACTTCCGCGCGGTCGGAGCGGAAGTCAACAACCTGTTATCGGTTGGCGACAGCCTGAGCGTACTCGACCCGAAAGGGTCAGGAGAATAGGGCATGATCACTCGATACGAAATGGGCGGGACCGGCGTTTTCCGGGACTTTATCGGGTTGTTCCAGAAACCCAATCTCGAAATTCTTAAAGGCCATGTGGGAACCGGCAGTTACAGTCACATTCTTGTTCATTCGGTGACCCCCGGCGTTACCGGCACTCTTAAAGTAGAGCTTGCAAAGGGCAATTCATGCCTGCTTAAAATTGATGACATGGGAACATGGCGAGTCATCAAGTCCTGGCCGGTGCCGGGCAGGTAACTACCGTCTGCCCTTATGTTTTGGGCCTTTTTGCGATAAGTAGGATGTTCTTGCCAAAGGACGGCGGCGCAATACTTTCCAGCCCCCGCGACAGCGGCGTGAAAACCGCGTCGTAAATACTGACAAGCAGCGGATTGAACCCGGTCGCCCCCATCACCTTGTTAAGCAGCCACCAGGGGGCGACACCCAGGATATCAAAATAGCGCGAGCGGACAATTTCAAAACCCGCATTGGCGACCCGGCCATTTAGCTGGCCGCGTTGATAGCGACGAAAATGCCCGACCAGGGCGTCCAGATCGCTGTAAAGAAATTTCAGGGCCGGAACGAACAACAACAAATGGCCGCCGGGTTTAAGTATCTTGAAGAACCCTTCAAGGGCCGCGCCATCATCCTCGATATGCTCAAGAACATTAACCAGAACAACGCAATCATAGGTTTCATCGCCTATCGCCGGAAGGCGGCTTTCAAGGACTTCCCCGAAGATCGCCACCCCTGTGTCACCTTCGAAGCGCTGGCTTAAGGGGGCGACCAAATTGGCCGAGGGCTCGACCAGATCAAGGGTTGAGACAAGCGGCCTGATAAGCTGCGAGATATTGCCGATCCCGGCCCCGAATTCAACGGCCCGCCCGCTTATGTATGGCTGGAAGGTATCGACGATCCAGCGCTGGTAGCGGTGCAGGGTTGCCAGCGCTTCAAGGTCCGCCCCTTCATACATCGGCTTACTGTTCACCCGTGTAGACCTTGTCGGCCCAGTCGAGGAAACGCTTCAGGCCTTCATCCAGATCGACGGCAGGGGCGAATTCCAGTTGCAGTTTGGCTTTACGGATATCGGGGGCGCGGCGATTGGGTTCGTCGGCCGGGTAGCTGTCGGGGTATTCGACGATGTTGTAAGCGACAGGACCGTTCGATAAGGCCTCGATCCGCTTGACCAGCTCGACCATCGAGATTTCAGGCTTCGGGTTGCCGATATTGTAAGCCTCGCCCGGAACTCCTTTAAGAATCACCTGCAGGAAGCCGACCATGGCGTCGGTGATGTAACAGAAGGTGCGAGTCTGATCGCCACTGCCATACACATTGAGCGGCTGGCCCGCCTTGATGCGGCTGGCGAAGTTGGGCAGCACCCGGTAATCGGTTTCCTGCATGCCCGGCCCGAACACGTTGAACGGGCGGATGGTGTTGGTCTTGGTGCCGTGGGTGGTGTGAAAAATATAACAAAGTGTCTCGCCGACCCGTTTTGATTCGTCATAACAGGCCCGGGGACCCTGGCATGAGACATTGCCGCGGTAGCTTTCGGGCATGGGGACATGTTTGGGATCGGGATCGCCATAAATCTCGCTTGATGAGAAAAACACGAAACGGGCGTTATGGGCATCAGCCAGTTCCAGCATGTGACGGGTGCCGGTGATCGCCACCTCAAGGGTTTCAAGCGGAAAAGCCCGGTAGTAATAGGGCGAGGCGATGCCGGCGGCATGAATGACGTAATGGAGCGGCCCGTCCCAGTCAAAGGGTTTGGTGACATCGTGATTGACGAAGCGGACGTTATCCATCTCCGGGATTTCAGCGCCTTCCTTACCCGCCGTGATCAGGTTATCAAGGGCCACCAGGTTCACCGGCTCATCAAGCACCGTCTCGTTCAGACGGGCAAAGATGTCCATGAAATAACGACCCAGGAAACCCCGGCCACCGGTCAGTAACACCGTCTTGCCCGAAAAGTCCTTAGCCTGAATGGCCAGCCGCTGACAGATCTCGTCGATATCGGATTTAAGCAGAAATTCGGTCATGGAAATGTCTTCTTCGTGGTTAATGGGTGAATTTGCCACTCTATTAGCCCGAATCCGGGACTTGGCATAGTATAAACCCCTTTTAAACCTGCCCGTTACCACCATAAAAAAGGGCCAGACCGCACCAGCCTGACCCCTTTTGGATTTTATCATATTTTCTAAGCGCTCAATGCCTTCGGAAAGTATTCGTTTACGTATCCTATCATGGTATCGGCGTCAGAGACCTCAAACGGGTCATCCTCCACATTGTCGCCAAAACCGTCTTCAACAAACATTTTGACGATCTCGCCGTCTTCAACCAACATCGAATAGCGCCAGCTACGCATTCCGAAGCCCAGGTTTTCTTTTTCAACAAGCATCCCCATTTTACGGGTGAATTCAGCATTGCCGTCAGGCAGCAGGAAGACGTTTTTCGCCTTCTGGCTTTGGCCCCACTGGTACATGACAAAGGCGTCGTTAACCGACAGACAAACAATCTGGTCAACACCATGCGCCCTGAAGTCTTCATTCAATTCTTCGTATCGCGGCAGGTGGCTGGTCGAGCAGGTCGGGGTAAAGGCGCCGGGGAGGGCGAAAACAACAACCCGTTTGCCCTTGAAAATATCGTCACTGGTCAACGTCTTCCATTCAAATGGATTATCACCATCGATGTCATCATTACGAACACGGGTGTTGAAAGTCGCCTGGGGTATCTGTGTCATCATCTTGTTCTCCAAAAAATAAGGTTGCGAAACCGGCTGTTCGGCCTCGAGTGAAGACACCCTAGGCGATGTCTTTTAATTGGTAAAACAAGTTCAATAGCTTATACTTATTTGTATAATCACTTAAATAAAGAACCCCATGCCCCTCTACCGCCGTCTGCCAACACTGACCCAATTGCGTCACCTGATCGCCGTAAGCGAGCACGGCCATTTCGGACGCGCTGCCGAGGCTTGTTTTATCACCCAGTCCTCATTAAGTGCCTCGATCAGGGAACTTGAGACAACCCTGGGCGAAACTCTGATCGAGCGGACCAGGCGTTCCGTGATGATGACGGTGCTGGGCCTGGAAACCGTAAACCGGGCCAAAAACGTGATCAGGGATGTGGAAGACATCGCCGATCTTGTCAGCGCCGCCGGCGCCCCCTTTCAGGGTCATTGCGTCTGGGCATCATTCCGACCATTGCCCCGTTCCTGTTGCCGCGGGTCTTGCCGACCCTGCGCGCGGCTTATCCGGAGCTGAAACTCTACTTGAGTGAAAAACAATCGGCCCCCCTTCTTGATGATCTTGCCGCCGGAAACCTTGACCTTCTGCTGCTCGCCTTTCCGTACCCGTGCGAGAAACTGAAAACGTTTGTCTTCGCCGATGACCCCTTCTGGGTCGCCTCCCCAAAAGGCCATCTGCCGATAAAGAAGGAGCGCCTGACGCGCCACGACATCGCGGCTGAAAACCTGCTGTTGTTGGGTGAAGGCCATTGCCTGCGCGACCATGCTTTAAGCGCCTGCGGGCTCGCCAAACAGCATCAGGGGGCGGAATTTCAGGCGACCAGCCTGCAGACACTTGTCCAGATGGTCGAGGGGGGACTCGGGGTTACGTTGCTTCCGAAGATGGCCATCGACGCCGGCATCGCCCGGTCGACCGGCATACAATTGCGCCCCATCGATGGCGAAAGCCTTGGTCGCCAAATCGGTTTTGCCTGGCGGCCTTCATCGCCACGCGAAGACGAATTCAAACTATTGGCGGCGTATTTCCGCGATGAACTGGCCACCCCCCTGTCACCGGGTAAAAAGGCAAAATTAAGGACAAGCCCTTGACTTTTCAACATCTTGAACCAACTCTAGGGGGAACGTTACTGGCGCCTACGGGGCCAGTAGCAGGGCGCTTTTAAGGGGCCCAAACCGCGCTATGCTCGCTCATAAGACTTCGAGGAGGAAACGCCACAATGTCGCGCCTATCTGGCTTCAACAGCCCACTTTTGCTGGGTTTTGATCATTTTGAACGGATTCTCGATCAGGCATCGAAAACCTCTGCCGAAGGCTATCCTCCTTATAACATTGAGCAATGCGGTGAAAATGCCTTGCGCATTACCGTCGCCATCGCCGGTTTCTCCATGGATGATTTGAGCGTCACCACCGAGGATAACCAGCTTGTCATCCGTGGCCGTCATTGCGAAGACGACAGCGAGCGCATCTACTTGCATCGCGGCATCGCGGCCCGTCAGTTCCAGCGCAGTTTCATTCTCGCCGAAGGCATCGAAATCACCGGCGCCTCTATGGATAATGGACTTTTGCACGTTGAATTGGTCCGTCACGTCCCGGAACCCGAAATTCGTAATATCAAGATCGAAGCCAACAAAGGCAGCAGCAACAAGCCAAAAACCATTGAGGTCGATCCCGATGACTAACGATTAAGTGAACAGGTGTGACTTTCAGGCCGTCCCGCCAGACCCCATATTAAACTAAAGCCCCATATAAACGTGCCGAACCCAAGACAGGGCGTTTTAAAAGGAGTTGATGAAATGATCCAGGACCCCACCACCCAAACCCCGATCAACCGCTATATGTCAGTTGCTGATTTCGCCCTTTATGGAGCCCAGGACGTTGCCTACGTCAAACCAGTGATCATCAACGGCGAGGCGCTTTATGCCATATACGCCGCCGACGGTCAGGAATTGGCTTTTATTGAAGGGCGTGATCTTGCCGACGCAACCGTGCGCCAAAACGACATGCAGCCGCTCAGCGTTCACTAAATCAGAAAAAATTAAGCTGCCTGGTGGGCGGTTTCTTCGATCAACAGGGCGTAAAGCGCTTCTGACTGGTCGGTGCCGCGAAGCTTGTCGCAGACCGTCTTGTCGCGCAACAGGCGTGATACGCGGGCCAATGCTTTCAGATGGTCTGCTCCGGCAGTTTCAGGGGCCAGCAGCAGGAAGATCAGATCAACCGGTTGCTCATCGATGGACTGGAAATCAATCGGCTTCTCAAGGCGTGCAAACAGGCCATAAAGTTTTTCAAGATTGGCTAATTTTCCATGTGGAATGGCAATGCCGTTACCAACGCCCGTGGTGCCTAGACGTTCGCGCTCCATCAGCACTTCAAAAATGGCGCGCTCGTGCAAGCCGGTGATATCGGCAGCCTTCTTTGCCAAATCCTGGATCGCCTGTTTTTTAGACGTCGCGTGTAGATTGGCGACGACACTTTCGGTGCTGATAAGGTCGTTGATTTCCATCAATACTTCCCTGATCCGGCTTTATAAAAATTGATTTTCAAGATTTTTCGGCCTCGCTGGGATCAATCCAGCCAATGTTGCCGTCGTCACGACGATAAACCACATTCAAGCCGCCATGGGCGCGATTGCGGAACATCATTACGGGTGCTTCGGCAAGGTCCATACGCATCACTGCCTGACTGACGGTCAGTGTTGCGATATTATGGGGCATCTCCGCAACGATGGCGGGCTCACCCGCTTCAGGCAATTCGTCCTCACCTTCGCTGGCGAGAATGGAATACTGGGCCATGACGATTTCGTCGTCACTGGGGCCATTCTGATGGTGGCTGCTAATGCGCCTTTTATAGCGCCGCAATTGCTTGGAGATACGCCCTAACGCACCATCAAATGCGCCGTAGGCGTCGTTGCCGTCCGCGCCGCCCTGCATAACCATGCCACGCCCGGCGTGGACGGAAATGTCGGCGCGAAAACCGGGGCCTTCCTTGGAGAAAACAACCGTTGAATCCAGCGCGTTCTCGAAATATTTTTTGACGGAGTTCTGCAATTGATCTTCGGCATGGCCGCGAAGGGCGTCACCGACATCAACATGTTTGCCTTTGATCGATATTTCCATGAGTGTGTGCCGTCCAGTTTATCTAAACTTTTCAGCTGTCCATATTGTTATGCAAAAAATTTCTTAAAACCTGGCGTCCAAATCTAACACCTTATATTAACGCTCCCTGGCACCTTGATTTACACCTGCGGGCTGCGAAGGCCCGGAACCTAGATGCCCGGTGCCCTGCTGTCAATAGTTTGCACACTTAAGAATTTGGTCCACTGGGCCAACCATTTGTTAGAGCGCAGAATTTTTTTCGCGGCGACGCTGCACGGATGAGGAAAGTCCCAGGGCTTCACGGTATTTAGCCACCGTCCGACGGGCAATGTCCATGCCTTCATTTTTCAAAATAGTAACAATTTTGTCGTCAGAAAGAATTTTAGCAGGTGCTTCTTCGTCAATCAATTCCTTGATTCTGTAGCGCACGGATTCTGCCGAATGGGTTTCCCCGCCCGATGAGCTGGCAATCGCTGCGGTAAAGAAATACTTGAGCTCGAAGATGCCCCGCGGAGAGGCAATGAACTTGTTCGATGTGACCCTGGATACGGTGCTTTCATGCATATCGATGACTTCGGCGATATCACGCAACACCAGTGGACGCAGATGCTGAACACCATTAGTGAAAAAACCGTCCTGCTGGCTGACAATTTCACTGGCCACTTTCAGGATCGTCGTCGCTCTTTGATGCAGGGATTTAACCAGCCAGTTAGCCGACTGATAACATTCATTTATATAGCGCTTGTCTTCTTTTGAACCGGCAACGGAACTGATGGTCGCGAAATAGGTGTTATTGACCAGAACCCTGGGCAAGGTATCGCTGTTCAATTCAACGATCCAGCCGCCGCCGGGCTGGCTGCGCATGATGACGTCGGGAACAACCGGCTGCATGATCGTATCTTCAAAAACCAGTCCCGGTTTCGGATCCAGTTCCTTGATCTCGGCAAACATGTCGGCGATGTCCTCTGCATCAACGCCGCAAATTTCCGTTAAGCGCTTAAGGTCGCGCTTGGCCAGCAAGTCCAGATTTTCAAGCAGCGTCTGCATGGCCGGATCGAGCCGGTCGCGCTCGCGCAGTTGCAGGGCAAGGCATTCAGCCAAATCGCGGGCGAACAGGCCCGGCTGGTCGATTCGCTGGAGCTTTTCCAAAACCTGCTCGACCTGTTCCAACGCACAGCCAAGGGTTTCGGCAACGCCCTCCAACGGGTCACTGATGTAACCAGAATCATCAAGCATATCAATAAGTTGGGTGCCAATCATTCGTTCCTCAGGATCACCCAGCGTCATCGTCATTTGACTGTTCAGGCGTTCGCGCAGGCTGACCTGATCGATCAGGGTTTCTTCCGGATTGGGAAGGGCGGCGCTAAAATCCGTGGCCCCGCCGGGGCCGTTATCGGCAAATGCGGGTTCGGCTAAATTGGCCTGGGCGATTTCGACGGGACTGGCTTCATCCGTATTCCACTCGTTGTCGACCTCCACGTCCAGGTCATTGCCGATGGCTTCGGCATCCTTGCCCGTGTCACTAAAATCGATGCTTTCTAGGCCTCCGTCTTCCTGCAGGGAATCGCCCGCTTGATCAGAAAGTTCATCGGCCATATCAAGCGCGTCACCGCCTTCCTGATCATCACCCTGGTCTTCTTCCTGACGTTCAAGAAGAGGATTCTGTTCAAGTTCCTGCTCCACATAATCGAGCAGTTCAATGCTGGAAAGTTGCAGCATTTTAATCGCCTGCTGCAATTGCGGCGTCATCACCAGTGACTGGCTTTGACGCAAATCCAGACGGGGGGTCAACGCCATGTCGAAACCCGCCTGTTGTTCAAAGTTGATCTAGAGACTGAAACGATCACCCAGATATACGCGCCTGACGTCTTCGTTTCCGACGATGTCGGAAGGCGCGCCCTCCATCAACATCATGCCATCATGGATAATGTATGCGCGATCAATGACATCCAATGTCTCGCGAACATTATGATCGGTGATCAACACACCGATACCACGGTCTTTCAAATGCGCGACCAGTTCACGGATGTCACCCACAGCGATCGGGTCAACACCGGCAAATGGCTCATCAAGCAAGATAAAATGCGGATTTGAAGCAAGTGCACGGGCGATTTCAACCCGTCGGCGTTCGCCACCCGAAAGCGCCAGCGCCGGGGTGCGGCGAAGATGGGTTATCGAAAATTCGGCGAGCAGGGCATCGAGCATGGACTCACGGCGTTCACGGACCGGCTCGGCGACCTCGAGCACGGCGCGGATATTATTTTCCACCGTCAGCCCCCGGAAAATTGAGGCTTCCTGTGGCAAGTAACCGATCCCCAAACGGGCGCGGCGATACATGGGAAGGTCGGTGATATCCTGACCATCAAGAACAACGGACCCGTAATCAAGGGGGATCAGGCCAGTAATCATATAGAAACACGTGGTTTTTCCGGCCCCGTTGGGACCAAGCAGGCCGACAACTTCACCGCGCTGAATAGACATGCTGGCGCCACGCACGACCGGGCGTTTCTTGAAGCGCTTGCCCATGTTCGTCGCATGCAGGCCGCGGTCCTTGTTTTCACTGATCAGGCGCGGCGCCTCTTCGGGCGTCGAAGGCGTCAAGCCGTGAATATCGATCGTGTCATCTACCATGGTTTTGCTAACGGAGCCTTTGAAATTCAATCATTTAACTTAGAACGACGTTGGTAAAAAAAGAGTTTAATTCCCTTGCGTTTTTTTGCCACCAAGGTTGAACACCCCGCCGACCTGGCCGCCACCCTGCCCTGCACAACTGAACATTTTTGAAATACCGCTGTTCATGTTGACCTCGGCCTTGCAGCCTTTTAGCTGGTTGGCATCGCGGACGATCATAACGGAACCGGTCAGCGTCGCGATACCGCTTTTCACAATATAGACGCCGCGTTCGGATGTCGCTTTTTCAGATTTGGTCACGACCTGCACATTATCGAACGCTTCGACCCTGCGAATAGAGCTTTTTCCGCTGCCGTCCTTTTTCATGTAGGCGACGATAACATCGGCTTTAAGATTTTTTCCATCGCTGAATACCTGCGCGTTTCCGCGTGCGACGGCCATCTGTTTACGTTCCCAGTATTCAAGCTGTTCATTGGCGATGACTTCGTCTGTCGGAGTCACCAAACTGACCTTCCTTCCGGTCAGAACCAGAATGCCGTTATCAACGTCATAGACACCTTTGTCGCCGGAAGCCGTTTCGCCGGGCGTTACGATACGGACGTTGTTAATAGCATCGAGACGCCATATTTCCGTGCCCCCATCTGGTAATTTGCGATAGAAAGCATGCAGTTCATCACCGTAAACTGTGACCTCGCCGCGCACGGCGCGCGCATGACCACGGGCGACAAAGGTCAACGCGTCCTGTTGCCACTCGATACCATCGTCAGCGTAAACTTCGATCGGCGCATCGGAATCACCGCTACCGAAATTGAGCCCCTGCGCCGATGCCGGGGTGACCAGCAACACAACGACGAAGCTTAGAGCAAAACGGGAGAGCCACTTGATCATTGCTGTTGCTCCCCGGCACCAGGATAAATCGTCAACTTTGATTTACCGGTGAAATAGATTGTCTTGCCCTTATCAACAAGACGAAATCCTTCGGCCTGCAATTTGCCGAACGGGCCTTGGCCTTCGATGGGGACTGAGCCACTGGCGGTGCCGCTGGTCAGTTCGATGTCAGCGCTTTCGGTGCGAAATTCGTACCCGGAATCATGAAACAGGTTGACCTGTTCGTTCAGGGTCAGGGTTTCGCTTTGGCGCACATAAATACCGTTCTTTGCCGTCACCACCAGCCACGAGCCGTCATCAAGGGAAATATCAGCCTTCGGCATTTCCAATTCGACGCTTTTTTCCGCATTCAGCAAATTTTTGGCGATGTCGGCTGTGATAGAGAATGTTTGCCGTTCCTTGTCGGCGCCAAGAAAGCGCGGGTTAATCATCGCCGGATTTTCCACATTACCGACTTTCAAAGCCGTAAAGCCGATGTTGAAGCGCGTGTCATTCAGTTTCAGGTAGGGCCAGACAACAATCAGGACGATCAGCAGCAAGGCGACCACCGGCAGCAAGACTTTCATCCAGATAACAAACCGCGAATAGCCCTGAACCGGTTGCCCGTGCAATGCGTTCGGACGACCGATTCCATCGGCGGCGACCATCGCCGGTTTGGGGGTTAATTGAGCGCTCATTTTTTGCGTCTCTTGCGTCCCATCAATTGGTTTTGGCTCAGGCAACACCGGCACGCAGACAATCATGAATGTGGACGATACCGACGGGGTGCGCGCCTTCAACGACAAAAAGCGTTGTAATGGCTTTTGAATTCATCGTCCCCAAAGCCTCGCTGGCCAGTGCATCGGCGCTTATAAAGCGGCCACCGGCTGTCATCACCTCGCCGGCTGTCCGGGCCATCAATTCGGGGCCCATGTGGCGCCGCAAATCGCCATCGGTCAAAATCCCTTGCAACGCGCCATCATCGCCAACAACGCCCAGACAGCCAAAACTTTTCGCCGTCATGACGACGATGGCCTCCGACATGGCCATGTCAGCCGCGACCAGGGGAAGTTCATCGCCGCTATGCATGATATCGCCGACTTTAAGCAACTGGTTGCCCAGTTTTCCGCCGGGATGGAAAACATGAAAGTCATCGGGCGAGAAACCCTTACGTTCCAGCATGGCGACGGCAAGAGCATCGCCCAGAGCCAACATCGCCGTTGTCGATGTTGTCGGCGCCAATCCCATGGGACAGGCTTCGTCAGTATCGGGCAGCATCAGGGCGACGGTCGCCGCCTTGGCCAGGGTGCTCTGCTGCTTGCCGGTAATGCCGATCAGGGGAATTTCAAAACGCTTGGCGTAGGCTACCAGATCGGCCAGTTCTGCCGTTTCGCCAGAATTCGACAAGGCGATGATAACGTCCTGTTCGGTAATCATTCCGAGGTCACCATGGCTCGCTTCACCGGGATGAACAAAAAACGTCGGCGTCCCTGTCGAAGCCATGGTGGCAACGATTTTACGAGCGATATGGCCACTTTTTCCCATTCCCGAAACAACGCAGCGACCGCTCATGGCCGAGAGTAAATCAAGGGCCTGAATAAAGGACTGGTCGAGATTTTCAGAGAGCGTCTGCAATCCTTCTATTTCCAGCAGCAGGACACGTTTGGCAGAATCGAGCAGGTCTTTTTCCGGTTTGCTTTTTGTCGCGGTCATTTAATTATTATCGTTATCCTGGACTGTACGGATGATCCGCACGTTCTATCGGCGCACTATGGGTGAAGTGGTGCAATTATGGGGCCAACACGTTGATTGGTCAATAAAACCGGGGTCAGGGATGAAGTCCGACAGAAAGTCAGTGATGAAAGATATCGACGTCGATCCATCCCTTGAGGTCAAGGGTGGCACGGGTCGGTAAAAACCTGAAACAAGCCTCAAGAAGCTGGTCGCGGCCTTCACGCACCAGCATCGCATCAAGGACGTCGCGCAGACGATGCAAATAAAGGACGTCAGAAGCCGCGTACAATATCTGATCTTTGCTTAAAGTAGCCGCCCCCCAGTCCGATGACTGCTGGGCTTTCGAGATTTCAATCCCCAGAATTTCCCGACAAAGGTCTTTAAGGCCATGGCCGTCCGTATAGGTACGAGCCAGTTGAGAGGCAATTTTGGTGCAGTAGATCGGATCGCACTCAACCCCCAGATAACCGCTAATCACGGCAATATCAAAGCGCGCATAATGAAAAATCTTGGTCACCGCGCTATCACTCATCAGGGCTTTTAAATTGGGCGCGGCATAATCGTCACCGGCATCAAACTTGACCAGATGGGCGGTTCCATCACCGGCTGAAAGCTGGACAACACAAAGACGATCGCGGTGATTGTTCAGGCCCATTGCCTCGGTATCGACAGCAACAGCGTCGCCAAAATCAAGGCCGGCAGGGATATCACCCTGATGAACTTCTATCTTTGCGTCTTTGGCACTGCTTACATTCACCGGGTTTCTCCTCGGCATTCGCCTTCGAGAAAAAGAAAATGGTGCCCAGGAGAAGACTCGAACTTCCACGACCTTGCGATCACTGACACCTGAAGCCAGCGCGTCTACCAATTCCGCCACCTGGGCACGGGGCTTGTCAATTCAAGCGGCCTTTAAGCCACTTTCGCACTGTCTTTACCCGCCCCGGCGCGACAGGTCAACAGGATGTCGCCGAATGTCGATAAGATTGATTTAATCCGCTGAAACATATGATATGTTGAGACCTTGAATTAAAGTGGGAAAAGTGGAGCAATAGCGATGGCGCGTCGTGTCGTAACAGTCTTTGGCGGTACAGGTTTTATCGGCCGCCACCTTATTCAACGTCTGGCCAAACAAGGCGCTGTCGTTCGTGTCGCCACCCGCGATACCGAAGCCGCCAATTTTTTGAAGCCATTGGGAGAAATTGCCCAGATCGCCCCGGTTCCCGTCAAAATCGATGACGCGGCCTCTATTGCCCGCGCCGTTCACGGTGCCGATCAGGTGATCAATCTGATTGGTATTTTGTCAGAATGGGGCAAGTCGACCTTCGAGAGCATCCACGTTGGCGCCGCAAGCGCTATCGCCCAGGCTGCCGCAAGCGCCGGTGTCCGTCAGTTCGTCCATGTCTCGGCGCTGGGCGCATCGGCAGAGTCTGCATCCTTTTATTCACGCTCCAAAGCAGCCGGGGAAGAGGCCGTAAAAGCCGCCTTTGCCGACGCCGTTATTGTTCGCCCGGCAGCCATCTTCGGGCCGGAAGATCATTTCTTCAACATGTTTGCGGGTCTTGCCCGGATCACGCCTGTGATGCCGGTGTTCGGCTGTCCGTTGATTCCCAAACTGCATCTTTTCGGCATCGACGCGCCGGTCGATATTGATTTTTATGGTCACGGCGGCACCCGCCTGCAGCCGGTCTATGTTGGCGATGTGGCCGATGCCATTGCCGCCATTCTTGATGATAAAGCGATCAAGGGCAGCACCTTTGAGCTGGCCGGGCCGCAGGTTTACAGCTTCAAGGCGATGATGGACATGATCCTGAAAGAAAGCGGTCGTCCGCGTATGCTCATCCCCTATCCCTTTGCACTGGCTTCATTCTGGGCCTGGTTTATTGAGTTTTTGCCCAATCCCATCCTCACCCGTGATCAGGTTACATTGCTGAAGACCGATAATGTGATTTCCGGTGAGCTGCCGGGATTTGCCGACTTAAAGCTAAAACCGGCAAGTGCCGAGGCTATGTTGCCAACCTACCTCAGGCGGTTTCGACCGCCGGCCAAACGCCACCTCAGGGAAGCCTGATCGGCAGGTTCTTACAGGTCCAGCTCGGTTGCAGCGGCGGCGATCAATTCGGCAAATTCACGAAGGAAAACGGATCCACGAACGGTGCGCTGTATCAACACGCTGCGCCGATCCTGCTCGTCAGGCTTACGACGAACCAGTTCAATATCACTTAAACGATCCAGCGCCCGGGTAATGGCCGGTTTGGAAACTTTCAGGGCGTCGGCCAGGCCGCGCACCGTATGGGGCGGCGGTGTCAGATAGACCGTCAGCAGCAAAGCCATCTGGCGAGCCGATAAATCCGGCGCTTCACGACGAACGCTGGTCACCGTTGCCCGGCGCCATAAATCCAGGGCCTGCAATTCTTCCAGTTCAAGCGCCATGATGATTTTGTTTTCCGTTAAATCATTTCGTTATCAAAACTTCTATCCGATTGGGCCCATAATAAGCAACAAAAAACCACCCTCTACTTAGAGAAAAACTCACCGAAATGAACTGATAAACTAGGCGAAACGTTCTTTTAGCAGGGCGAACAGGGCCCTCATCGACATCGCCTCGCCGCCTTCGGGACGGCCCGCGCTGGAGGTTGTGTTCCAGGCC
>Ga0233428_1003202_pt1 | contig 14294 bp, 10 predicted proteins | sample SI_118_April2016_4_FD_179890 | JGI IMG/M metagenome (GOLD analysis project Ga0233428, IMG submission 179890) | Seawater microbial communities from Saanich Inlet, British Columbia, Canada - SI_118_April2016_120_MG | ecosystem: Environmental > Aquatic > Marine > Inlet | place: Canada: British... | reverse complement strand
GGCCTAGAAAATTTTCATAAATGAGCGCTTTGTCTTCGGCATCAACAGCCGCGACTGAATCTTCAAAATCCTGAATGGTCGTGATCGCTGCTTCCATAACGACATCATTGACGCCAGCAGCACTGTCTTTGCCAATGGCGTGATCACGATCAATCTGGATTTCAATATGGAGGCCGTTATGGGTGAGCAGCACTAAAGACGGTGCGGCTTCAGCGCCTTGATAGCCAACAAATTGAGCCGGGTCTGCCAGACCGGTTTCACTGCCATCGCCTAATGTGACAACAAGCGCGCCACCCGAGATGGCATATTTAGTCGCATCCTTATGACTGCCATTGGCGAGCGCATTGGCTTGATCCAGCACGCCGGCCGCATAGTCGATCACCGCAGCGCCCCGCGTTTGATTGTAGCCGCCAGAGCGTTCTTTACCATCAGCCTCATCGATCACATCCGTGCCATAGAGTGCGTCATACAAACTGCCCCAGCGGGCATTCGCCGCGTTCAGAGCAAAGCGCGCGTTCGACGTCGGCACCACAAGCTGTGCCCCGGCAATTATCGCGATCTCGGGGTCAACATTGGTCGTTGAAATTTGGAAATCATCGCCTTCGGGAACAAGATAGCCGATATCCAGGAGTTCTTGCTTATAAGCCGCCGCATCGTGATCCTGGCCTTTGCGCTCAAGATGCCAGTCATCGATCTGCGATTGCAGCTCATCACGGCGGGCGAGCAGCGCCCTATTCTTGGGCGCAAGATCATTGAGAACGTTCTCAAAAGCGGACCAAAACGCAGCGGGCTCAACCTCCGTGCCGGGGGCAATTTTATCGGCCACCAAATCAACCAAGACATTGGCAACCTGCATGCCGCCTATTTGCGTTCTATCTGTCATCTCACTCATCCCTATCTGGTCTTAAGCATTTAATTTTGGCAACTTACCGCAGCCTTCTTAGTCATATTTTGCCATTTCCGACGAAGCTTGAAAAACGATTTTTTAAAAACAACGACGGAACTTTTAGTCCCCGCCGTTTGTAAAGTATAACTAATATATCGGAGTTGATTTCGGTTAATTCTTTAACAGGGAAATTATCCCGGGAAAACTATCATGGTCTCAACAGATGCTTTCATTGCCGCCAATCGATTTGGCCTGGGTCCACTCCCGCTAGAACTCAGCGTTATTGAAAAAAATCCGCGCGCTTGGCTAAAGCGCCAAATTTCAACCGAAAGCAAAACGCCTTTGCGATTACAAAACCTGCCTTCCGTTGCCGAAATTATGCGAACCTATATTCGCAATCGCCAGCAGGGGAATCGAGGTCAGGGAAATCAGGGGTCGGGCAATCGCAGTTCCGGCATGAATTTCAGGCAGCAACAGAAGCAGTTTTATACAGACACGCTTTATGCCAGAACGCTAACCATGGTGGAAACTTCGCGTCCCTTTGCCGAGCACATGGTTAGTTTCTGGAGCAATCATTTTACCGTTTCAAATGCCGGGCGAAAAATTATTGGACCGATTGCGGTCGCGTATGAAACCAATGCCATACGACCTCACATTTTTGGTAATTTTGAAGATATGCTCAATGCGGTGGCTCATCATCCAACCATGCTATTGTATCTCCAAAACCATATCTCAATGGGAGCCAATTCCGCCATGGCTCTGAAACCGCGGGGCAATTCCAGAGGACGGGCTCGGGCGCGGGGGCTCAATGAAAATCTAGCGCGTGAGATAATGGAATTGCACACGCTTGGTGTTAACGGTGGCTACACCCAAAACGATGTAACCGAATTTGCTAAAGTTATTACCGGCTGGTCGATGGGAGGCAGAGGTGGTGGGCCGGAGGATGCCAACGGATTTCGATTTAAACGCTGGATGCATGAGCCTGGCCCCAAAACTGTTCTCGGCCAAGTCTTTGAAGGTGGCGGCGAAAGTGAAGGTATAAATGCTCTGAAGATGCTCGCCCATCATCCTTCAACGGCAAAATTTATTGCAACAAAACTGGTGCGTCATTTTGTATCCGATACACCTCCCGCATCTGCCATCGCGAAGATTGAGAAAGTCTTTAGTCAAAGCCAAGGCGATTTAGCCAAAGTTAGCGAAGCCCTCATAGATCTTGAAGAAGCTTGGCAGGAACCGCTGAGTAAAACCAAGCGTCCTTATGAGCTTGTAATATCTACCTACCGCGCTCTGGGCATCAAGCCACCGAATAAAAAACAATTCCTAAAAGCATTGGGAGAACTTCATCATACGCCTTTCAAAGCAGCTTCTCCCGCCGGATGGTCGGACAAAGCTGAAGACTGGCTGACGCCGGAAACGCTGATGCGCCGGATCGAATGGACGAGGGCTTTGGCTGCCAAACTCCCGCGTAGTGTTAAGCCTGAGGAATTATTTGCCGACACCATCGGGGCAGTGGCTTCTCCGCAAACCAAACTTTGGGTTAGCCGCGCGCCGTCGGCCGAGGAAGCCATCGCGCTCATTCTCGCCAGCCCTGAATTCCAACGGAGATAGAGCCCATGCAAATATCACGGCAAATATCACGGCAAATATCACGTCGCACACTTTTGAAAACGGCCGGCAGTGCAGCCTTGTTGAGCGCCGCCTCTCCCGGGCTTGCCTTGGCAAACTTGCCAACCAACAAGCGTTTTGTGACCATCAATTTGCGGGGTGGCATGGATGGCCTTACTGCCGTGGCACCTTACGGCGACCCTAATTACCAGCGCCTTCGCTCGTCCCTCGCCATAGCCAAGCCGGGAGAAGAAAAGGGTGCCCTCGACATCAATGGCTATTTTGGCTTCCACCCCCAGCTCGAGCTTCTAAAACCGCTTTATGACAAAGGCCAGCTTGCCATCCTCCACGCGGCGACAACAAATTATCGCGGACGCTCACATTTTGATGGCCAGAACATTCTCGAGAACGGCACGGCGAAACCATATGGCGCGGATAGCGGCTGGCTCAATCGGTCGCTTAATCTACTCAGTGACGGCGAACGCCGCTTAGGGCTTTCAGTAGGTCATGCGGTACCGCTGATGTTGCGGGGACAAACCAATGTGCAAACCTGGGCACCCTCTGCCCTGCCCGCGGCCGAAGGAGATTTCCTGGAGCGCCTCATGCGCATATACCAATCTGACCCGACATTCAGCAGCGCGTTAAGTGAGGCTATGAAGTCGGCTGAGCTCACCTCGAATGTGATGGCAAATGAAATGGGTAATGGCGGCAAAAAGCGGAGCCGCCGGGTAAACCTTAAAATTCTTAGCGAAGCCGCTGGTAAGTTTCTGGCGGCTCCAGACGGGCCGCGTATCGCCGCAATTGAATCCGGCGGCTGGGACACCCATGCTGGTCAAATTGGTCGTCTTGGTGGCAAGCTTAAGGAACTCAATGCAGGCCTTATCGCTTTGCAGCAGAATTTGGGCGACGCCTGGCGGGACACGGTGATCGTCGTCGTCTCAGAATTTGGCCGCACCGTCGCGGCCAATGGAACGCGCGGCACCGATCATGGTACGGGAGGGCTCGCACTCATTTTAGGCGGCGCTGTAAAGGGCGGCAAACTCATCGGCGAATGGCCGGGCATTGCTGAGCAACATCAATTCCAAGGCCGCGACCTTGCCCCCGTCAATGACTACCGCAGCTTGTTTAAAACAATCCTGCATGACCATTTAAGCGTTCGTGAAAATCACCTCGAAGACACGATCTTCCCGGAAAGTCGAAAGGCGAAGATGTTCGACGATTTAATTCGCCCGACCTAGCGTAACTCAGCCACCCCTCACCGTGTCAATCACAGCGAGTGCATCTGCCGGGCAAGCGTCATCGCGCCAGGCGACGTGGTCATCGGGGCGGATGAGGACGAGTTTGCGGTCATAGATTTTTGCGATATTGGCCTGATCAATGTCTTCGACTGTCAGCGGCACACCACGCTCGGCAGCTGCCGCAACCAGGGCTTCGACAGACACGTCAGGATCAAAACGCAAAAGCGTAAAGCCGCGGCCAAATAGATCGAGGGTCGATTTTTCCTCACCGTCGCCGATCCAAGCATGCGGGGCACGGTGACCAGGGCGGGCAGTTTCGGTATAGACCATCGCCTCAAATTTTGGCTCCGGCGTCCCATCCGGCACAATGATCGGCGAGCCTTCATAGCGATAGCCCAGCACAACCCCATTGGTGTCATATTCCCGGTCCATTTGCAGATCATAGAGCTGTTGGGTGAAGTCTTTTCTGAAGGCCTCGCCCTCCGGCGTGTCTTGATCGATCTCCGGACTGTTCGGTAATTTGGAAAACTGGACAAAGTTTCGGGCACCCTCATCGGTAATCATTTGTGCCACGGGACGTCGCTCCGCATCATAGCTTGCCAATAAATTGTCGCCGCCCCAGCCTTCCAGCATGGCCGTCAGCTTCCAGGAAAGATCCATCGCTTCCTGGATACCGGTATTCATGCCAAAGCCGCCGGTGGGCGACATCTGATGAACTGAATCGCCGGCAAAATGAACCCGCCCAACCGAATAGCGATCCGCCACAACACGTTTCCGCATCCACGGTAGGACCGACAGAATTTCAAATTCAAAATCCTGACCAACAGCTTTTCGAATATAATCAGCCGCCTCATCGTCAGTGATTTCCGTGCCGAGCGGTAATTTCATAATACTGAGACGCCAATATTCCTTGCCATTGATCGCAACAATATCCGCCCACATGCCGTCTTCGTTAAACATCCATTGCATGGTCGCCCGGCCTTTTTCGAAAAGCACGTCATGATTGGTGGATTTAAAGAAGACATTGATGTTGAAGCTCAAGCCGTGATCACCGACAAGTTCAACCCCAAGCGTGTCGCGGATTTCGCTTTCAGCGCCATCGCAGGCAATCATATATTGCGCGCGAATGACTTTTTCCTCGCCGCTTTTTTCATCCGTGACATAAGCCGTCACGCCGCCCGCATCTTGTTCAAAGCGATCCAGGCGCGTGAAGAACATTTGCGTCACGTTCGGCATCTCGGCAGCTTCATCGCGCAGTAACGGATCAAACCAGATTTGCGAGCAACGCTGCATGAATTCAGGTGAATAGGGCTGCACGACATCCTGGCGGGCCGGAAATTCATAGCGGCCGAGTTCATAGCCGGTGATCGATGTCAGAAAATGAATATTGCGCGGAAAATCTTCTGGAATGCTGAGATCACGCACTTTTTGGCCGATCCCCCAGCGGCGGCAGAACTCCTGAGTGCGGTTGCCGACTTGGTTCATTTTTGGATGGCCGACAGAGCCATCACGGCGCTCGACCATAACACAATCGACGCCGCGCCAACCAAGATCAATCGACAGCGCCAAGCCAACCGGCCCACCGCCAATGATTAAAATTGGTATCTCAATATCTGGATTACTCATTTAACCACCCCTTATTATTTGCTGCATGATAGCAATCAAATACGAAGCTGCAATTCATTTATGACTACAAAACAGGCCGCCTCCTAAGAGACGGCCTATTAACAATTGTAAGGGACTGCGACCGTCATACGGCCCTAATCTGTTGCAGAAACTCTTCGACTTGATGCTGCAGAGAATCCGACTCGCTTTTGAGCGTTCCCACAGCGTTACCGACATCCTGAGCAGCCTCGCCGGTTTTTGTCGCCGCATCAGAGACCGAGACGATATTCGTCGTCACTTCCTGAGTACCAGCTGATGCTTGCTCGACATTACGGGCAATTTCAGAGGTCGAGGCCCCCTGTTCTTCTACAGCCGCAGCAATATTTGTCGTGATGTTGTCGATCTTACTAATTGTTGTCGTGATACTGCCGATTGCCGTTACCGATTCAGCCGTGGCACTTTGAATACCGGCAATTTGAGCGCCAATTTCCTCAGTGGCTTTTGATGTTTGATTGGCAAGGTTGCCAACTTCTGAGGCAACGACAGCAAATCCCTTTCCAGCTTCACCGGCCCGCGCGGCTTCAATCGTTGCGTTGAGAGCCAGTAAATTGGTTTGGCTGGCAATATCATTGATTAGCTCAACAACCTCGCCAATTTTTTCGGCCGCTTCAGCCAGACCTTGAACTTTCTCGTTTGTGGCCTCAGCTTCGGTTACCGCTCCGGCAGCGATCGTTGCGGATTCGTTTACTTGTGAAGAAATTTCCGAAATCGATGCCGAAAGCTCTTCTGCGGCGGCAGCAACTGTTTGAACATTGGCCGCGGCTTGTTCTGCAGCGGCGGCAACGGTTGCGGCTTGGCTGTTCGTATTATCAGCCGTCTGGTTTAATGAATTTGACGTATCGCCAATATTTCCAACGGCCGAGTTAACCAACGACAAGACACCGCTTACGCTGGCACCAAAATCTTCCGTTAACGTGTCAATTTTAGCGGCACGCTCGGCTTCGACACGCGCTTTTTCTTCACGCTCAGCCGTCTCTGCTTGCTCAGCTTCACGCTCACCTTCGGCACGGGTTTCTTCTGCCTCCCGCGCAGTCCGTTCTGCTTCGACTTCAGCCTGCCGTTTTTCGTCGGCGCGGGCAATTTCGCGTTCACTTTTTGCCTGCTCTTCTTGGCGTTCACGTTCTTTAGCGTGGTCCATTTCTTTACGTTGTTCTTCAGCTTCTGACTCGAGCCTTACGCGCTCAACGGTATTGTCTCTAAAGCTTTCAACACCCCCCGCCAATTGACCGATCTCATCAGCTCGGTCTGTATGAGGAACATCAAACTCTGTCTCGCCGTTGGAAATCGATCCCAGGATATCAGTTAATCGAGCAATCGGCTTCGCGGTTCGCCTCGACGTATAGACGGCGACTAAAATTATGATAACGGTGGCAATTGCGATGATGATTAATATGAGAGTGCTTAACGAACTGCCGCGGGCGATATCTCCATCAATAACCGTCGCAATCTCCAAAACGCCTCTTACGTCGCCAAGCTTCCAATCATTTTTGGGTGTATCAGCGCGACTGTTGTGACAATTAACGCAGCCTTGTGCCACCAAGCGATCAGCAATTGCGACACGAACCACCTGTTTACCGTCAACAGTAGCCTGGCGGGTCATCGTCGCATTCGGGTTTTTAACTAAGAGATCCCAGGCTGCTTTTTGAAAATCATCCAGCTTGCGCTCCGCCCGGTTGGGAAATGGAAAAGCACTATAGAGTTTGAGCGTGGTATTTTCCTTGGCAAGGATCTCGCTCATATCATGAATAAATGTCGCTGGTAACGGCACGCCCTTTTTTTCGGTTTTATGGTTAAAAGAGGGTTTTAGATTACCATCAGCCAGAACTTTTTTGATCACATTATTAGTGTAATAGGCCCTAATTTTTTTAAACTGCCCGGCTGTCACGGTGGCGGAAAGCTCGACGCTCTCTTGCACATTGTTGGCAATGACCTTGGGGAGAAAAATTGAGAAGCCGATGATCAGGAGACCTAATAAAATTGGGACCGGCAATACCAGTTGCCAGGTGATACTTTGTTTAAATTTGTTCATGAGATTAAGCTCCAATTAAATTGCATTTAAATAGAGTGGCTTAATTCGACACCCAGCGATCCCCACGATCTACGTACATTAGATGTTTGTCCTGCTAGCTGGATAACAACAGAATATTTGTGGCCTTGAGTAACATATTATGTCGCCCAAGCTACAAACTGCCCTGCGCACGGGTAAATAGCCTGTACAGCACCCCGCATGGTCGATTTAAGGTGCAAAATCGGCTCAAAGCCTTTGATTATTGGAGGGCAAAGATAGGGTAGATGTATCGTTTAAAGGATACGCCAAATGTTAAGAATCGATAGAGACGATGCGGGCGTCACGCATACGTTGGACAAACATGCCTACCAAGCGGCGCATGACGGGGTCGGTTTTTTCCAAATTGTCTAATCTGATCTGCAAATCTTTCGCCGGAATTATGGTTAGTACTGAATTCGCAACAACCCGAGCCGAGGCCATGCGGGGCTCAGAATCAATCAAGGCCATTTCGCCGATGATGCTTCCGGGACCGACTTGCGCGATGACGATGTTTTCGTCACCAATTTTGCGCACAATATTGACGTTGCCCGAGAGAATGAGATAGGCCTCATCCCCCTCGTCACCCTCATGAAAGACGAAATCGCCATGTTTCAGCTCAAGCCGGGAGAGGTTGTTGTCTGTTTTTGGCGGGTGAGGTTTTTCTTTTTCGTCGTCAGCCCGCTCGGCTTCGCGGGTTTTAAACTCTGGTGAAGTTTCGGTCTTATCATAATTCTCTTCAGCCTCTTTGCGGCGTTCCTCAGGCGTTTTGGATATCGTCGTATCGGTGTCACCGGATTGATAAGCCATGAGCAGATCGTAAATTTTACGGGCAAAGCGGAGCCGCCATTCTTCCGGCAATTCGGTAGCCAATAAACGGTCCCGCATACCGGCAGCCGCCACGATCATCGCTTTCTCACTCGCACCTTTTTCGACAATCTGCGTGACAGAATTAATACCCGCCAAGACATTCGACAGACCAGCGATGATGTGTTGTTGATTTTTTCGGCCGTAATCGGTGCCGGTCAGATCCAAGAGATAGCCAAATTTTGTAGAAATTGTCGGCAGCAAAAAAATCATGTCATCAATTGCTTTGACGTAGCTTTCATCTTGCCCTTCTTCTTTTAAAACACTCTTGGCCCGAAGCGTAGCGGCCTCTGCCAGCAACCCACTATTGGTAAAGACCTTTTGGCCGATCAATATGCGCATGAGGCTGCGGAAACTATCTTGTTCCTCAAAATGATCACCTTTGGTCAGCGGATTTACCCCGGCCAAAGCCTTAGCCACACGGTCTATCAATATTGCTTGGGATTTTTTAAGCTCATGCTTTGCCATTACGGCGCTTAATCGCTCCAACGGCGAATTTGAACCTTCGCTAATTTCATAAGTCCCTGCAGCAAGTTGCACCATTGTCGTCATGGCGGCGGCAAGATCGCGTTGATAGCCCAAAATTTCCTGAACTGCTTCAGAGCCATCAAAAATTTCTGCCATCAATTCATCTATATATTCGAGCGCCGGGGTGCCGGGGTCTCTCTCGATCTGATCCAGCATGAGGATAAGCTTGCCTTCCCAATCTCGTTTGCCGCTTAAATGATCAGCAAGGACCGAGCAAATGGCAAATTCGCGATTATCCTCGGCTATTTTACCATTGATTTCTTCGATGAGTTGGCCGATATGGCCGGTCTCCAACAATTTCTCAAAATCAGCGAGTTCATTAGAAAACTGAGCTTTATCCGTCATTTGACGCACGATGCCCTCGAGAAAATCTATCCGGTCGGTGGATTTCTCATCCGTGTCTTTCACCTGGAGAGTTGAGACCGTCTGCAACAGTTGAATAAATAATTTATCATTACGCATGAGCGTTCGGATATTGATATTGTCGTAGATAAGTTCACTTGCGGTGATACCTTCCTGATCAAGGTGCTGGCGTAACAAGCGGCCTAAAGTGATCCGCGCCTCAAAATTGTAGAAATCCTCGAGTTCTTTGCAATAAGGCGCCTCATCCACCGGCGTCACCTTTGTCGCTGGGCTTGGACGCCCGCTCGATTTTACCTCAAATACATTAATTTCCTGCATTTGACCGCGGTCTTCGGTTACCTTTACCGCATCAAACTTGCCAGTCGAAAGCAGCGCCTTGGCCTCTTTAATACCCCGGCCTTTCGTCGGTGCATCGGTGTAGATCGTCCAGCGGTCACCATCGAGGACATTAATCATGTATTTTACGTCGCTAGATCTATTCAATTCCGCATCCCCGAGCAATTTTTTGTGTGGATTATTTATTTGCTCTTTTTATATGGGTATCCTTCCTCAAGTTACCAGTTCGGGTCAACCTAAATTCAAGAAAAAAATCCATAAGGAGCGAGAATTCACTTTCCAAGAAACCCTTATATTGCTTACATAAAATAAAATTGATTGCGCAATCACCTGTTTAGTAGAATTTGGAGAAATTATGGCGAATATCGGATTTATCGGCCTCGGAAAAATGGGGCACCCGATGGCAATGAACTTGGCGAAAGCTGGACATACACTCGCCGTTTATAACCGCACTCGATCAAAAGCAGACGATATCGTTGCGGCAGGCGCAACTGCGCCCAACAGCGTTGCCGAAGTCGCCAAACAATCGGATACAATCATCACCATGGTATCGGATGATGCAGCCCTTGAAGCGATGGCGCTGGGTAAAGACGGCATCTTAGAGAACGCTCAATCCGGCAGTACATTCATTGATATGAGTACGGTGTCACCTGAAATGTCAGTTAAAATTGCGGAGGAAACAGCGGCCAAAGGACTAAGTTACCTTAGGGCACCCGTTAATGGCACAGTTATGCAAGCCGAAGCCTCAACCCTGGTTGTTCTTATATCCGGTCCGCAGGCCTGCTTCGAAGAGCACAAGAATATTTTCGAGATCATGGGCGACAAGATTTTTTACATCGGCGAAGATGAACAAGCGCGCTATATGAAACTTTGCATCAACATGATGGTCGGCATGACGTCGTTCATGATGGCTGAAGCCTTAGCGCTCGGTGAGGCTGGTGGGCTCGACTGGGACCGTATGATTGAGACCATTAAAAACAGCGCCGTCGGCTCTCCGGTCGTGCATTACAAAGAACAAACTCTCAAAAACCGAGATTATACAGCAGCCTTTTCTGCCAAGCAGATGGCCAAGGATTTTGACCTCATGCTCGAAGCCGGAAAGGCCAGTAACGTGCCACTTGCCATGGCATCCCTGGGCCGCCAAAACCTAAGCGCCATGATCGCTACCGGCCGCGGCGAGCAGGACTTCTTCGGCTATATCGACCTCTTGGAAGAATTGTCAGGATTAAAGAAATAAACTTAACCATAGGAAAATTCATTATGAAAATAGCTACGATTTTAAAACTCGCTCAAATCACCTTAATTGCCTTTGCGTTCCTTTTCACCACAAGCGCTATCCCTTCTGACGCAATGGCGAAAGAGAAAGGCAAGCCGAGCTTCGCTGGCAAGCCAGACGAAAAACTAGGCAAAGGTGGCCGTAGCGAAGACGCCAAACAACATGGCAAAAAAGAGAAGAAAGAAAAGAAAGAGAAGAAGGCTAAAAAGGAAAAGAAGGCGAAAAAAGCAAAGAAGGGCAAAAAGGGTAAAAAGTAGTAACCCACCGGCTTTTCTGCAAAAAAGCGAGAGCGTTGCCGCCCTCGCTTTTTTTGTGTCTGGATGAAAACTCTAGTCGAATATGTAAACCATATCCTCACCCGGGGCACCTTTGTGGCAGGCGATGCAGCCGGTATCAGCACCTTTTGCGACACGGCCAACCAAGCTCATGCCTTTCGGATTTTTATCGATGGTTCCGTCTTTTTTATACTTCGCCCAAAACCAATCCAGATTTTCAGGATCATAGCCTTTTTTACGTTTAAACATCACGGTAACAGCCGCCAAATGTTTGGCACGGTTGGCTTCGACCGCTTCGACACCAACGTCCTTTGGTCCATAGTTTCGTTTCACGACAACCCGCGCTTCCCGGCCGTCGATTTTTACTGTGCTATCAAAAGATTCAAGAACGAAGCCGTGCGGCTCGCTACCTTCATAAGGCTTAACCCGAATTGAGTTTTTGCCAACAAGCTTAGCCTTATCCAAAGCCGCCCATAATTTTTTAGCGTAACTGATACTATCCGGCCCCCCGAAAGGTTTTTTGTCAGCAGCAATTACATTTGGTGAGATCAACAGCATTCCCACGGCCAAGCCGAAGCCGGCCCAAGTCAGTCTTAATTTAATGTTCATGTTAACTCCAAATAGATTTGATTAAATTCCCGGCACTTGTGACCGATGACTTGTTAGTGGCAAAAACCGATCGCCCCCTCAAATAACGTTTATTCACATCTCGGTGTTATTTCCGTGAGCGAGCTTATAATTTGATGGGCAAATCCTTATTCACAGTTTAGAACAATGCTCCTTTCCAACTGGGATAAGTGTTCAAAATGACAAATGAGATTCTCTATTTTGGTGATCCAATGTGCTCCTGGTGCTGGGGATTTGCGCCGGTGCTCAATGCCATCCATGATGATTTCGGCGAACAAGCCCCGTTGTCGATCATTGTCGGCGGGCTTCATGCTTATGACGATTTCCCAATGGGTGATGACTACAAAGCCGACATTCGTCATCATTGGGAAGATGTGAACAAAGCGACAGGCGCGGTCTTTGATTATCGTTTTTTTGATCGCGAGGGATTTGTCTTAGATACTGAACCCGCATGCCGGGCCGTCGTGACCGCGCGTCAAATGAACCCAGGCGTCTTATTGCCGTTCTATGAATCGATCAGTCGCAGCTTCTATTCAGAAAACAAAGACACCACCGATGTTCTGACCTTCAAACCTCTGGCCGAAGAAGTTGGCCTTGATTTTGAAGAGTTTGCCGACAAATTTGCCTCGGATGAACTTAAAGAGGTCGCCCGCAGCGACTTCCAGTTTTCGCAGCAAATCGGCGTGACTGGTTTTCCAACCGTTGTGGTCAAGGAAGATGATAAAATGGCCCTGCTTAGCGCTGGCTACCAGCCCTATCAAAACCTCAAACCAGCCATCGAAGACTGGCTCGCCAATGGTTTACAGGAACTACCGGAAGAGGAATAAATTCGCCAACCCCTTGAAAATTATACCTATTACCCCTTAAATACGAAGTAACAGCCCAAAAAGGGTACCCAAGCCACCAGAAAGTGTGCTTGGAATCAGTGATAAGTTATTGATATCACTGAATAAACTAGGTGTGGATAAACGGAGAAACCGTTTTAAATGGTTGGCGAGATAAGCTTGTCCGCTGCAACACAGACCAATTTATTGGCGCTGCAGCGAACGACAAAAGCAATTGAGATAACGCAAGAGAGACTCTCGACCGGGCTCAGGGTGAATAGCGCGGTTGACGATTCGATTGCCTTTTTTTCCGCCTCAACTCTGACCCATCGGGCAGCCGATCTCCAAGTCCTCAAAGACGACATCGACCAGGCTGTCAGCTCTGCTGAAACGGCCGTATCCGCGCTTGAAGCAATCGATGATATTGTCGAGCAAATGAAAGGTTTGGCGCTGTCGGCAAAAAGTGATTCGAGCACGACCAATCGTTCTAAATCGGCTGTTCAGTTTAATGACCTTAAGGATCAACTCGATAACCTCGCCAATGACGCGACCTATAGCGGCACAAATTTGATTAAGGGTTCACCCGGAAATTTGAAAGTCACATTTAGCGAAGATGGCAGCTCGACGCTGACGATCTCGGGTATTTCGTCTGACTCGTCTGGCTTATCGATTGCGGTTGCTGCCTCAAACTGGGCGGCTGACAGCAATATTGATGTCGCCATTAATGATTTGGATTCGGCACTGACGACGCTGCGTTCCAGTGCTTCAACCATCGGCTCTAGCGCCAGTATGATCTCGCTTCGCCTCGATTTTGTAACAACATTGATTAGTCAGTTGGAAGAAGGTGCCGCCAAGCTTACTAATGCCGACCTTAATGAGGAATCTGCTAATCTCCTTACATTGCAGACCCGTCAACAACTCGGTACAATCGGCCTCAGCATCGCTCAAAGCAGTGATCAATCGGTCCTTCGCCTCTTCTTCTAACCCTGCGCGTTGGATTGATATCTCTAAAATTAGTATCCGTTTTATCAGGGAGCTCTATCTGTGACGAAGGCAATCGAAGACATTCAGACACTAGGTGAGATTATGCGAGCCGCGCATGATAAGTTGCCGCGCGAGCATTGGGATTATTTAATTGGCGGCTCGGAAACCGAGACAACACTGCTCAGAAATCGTCAATCCTTGGAGGAAATTGCTTTTCGGCCGCGCGTCTTAAACGATGTCTCTGCGATCGATACTTCTGCCGAATTTCTAGGTAAAAAGAGGCGTCTACCAATTGTGCTGGGGCCGATTGGATCGGCCGAACAACTCGATCCCGAAGGCATGCTACCGGCGGCAAAAGCGGCCGCCAATTTTGAGATCAGTATTTTCAAAAGCTCCGTCGCCATTCCCGATATCGAAGAGGCTGCCAAAGAATCCAACGCCGATCTGATTTTTCAGCTTTATGTTCGGGGCGACGATAATTGGATCAATGAGCATGTTGACCGGGTTGAGGCTGCGGGTTATGTCGGGTTTTGCCTAACCGTGGACTCAGCCTATTATGGCCGCCGGGAGCGGGACAAAGCGAAAGCCTTCTCGCCGGTTCAACGATCCCATGTTTCAGGGGTAAACTACCAAGCAGCGCTCAATTGGGGCGTGGTTGAACGGCTCCGCCAAAAAACCAAACTCCCGCTGATCCTCAAGGGGATCGCCACCGCCGAAGACGCCAAAATTGCTGTCGAGCACGGTGTCGACGTGATCTACATATCCGATCATGGTGG
>Ga0233428_1003200_pt1 | contig 14295 bp, 11 predicted proteins | sample SI_118_April2016_4_FD_179890 | JGI IMG/M metagenome (GOLD analysis project Ga0233428, IMG submission 179890) | Seawater microbial communities from Saanich Inlet, British Columbia, Canada - SI_118_April2016_120_MG | ecosystem: Environmental > Aquatic > Marine > Inlet | place: Canada: British... | reverse complement strand
CTTATGCGTCGCATGAACGTGATAGGCAGGCCTACGCTTATGAAACGTGCTAGCAGAACAATCGGTATCATCACCAGTCCAGCGATTAAATAGTTTGCCTTTGTCGTAAGGACTAATACCTCAAGGCCAATTAGCAAGAAAAGGACAGCATTTAATATTTCATCCATTAATTCCCAGAAAGAATCCAAGTGCTCCCTGGTCTTTTCACTCATGGCAAAGAGACGTCCTCTGTTGCCGATAAATATTCCTGCGACTACCATAGCAATAGGACCAGAAACGTGGATGGCGTGTGCGAGAGCATAACCGCCCATGACCAGTGCTAAAGTGAGGAGCACTTCAACCTGATAATTGTCTACGCTCTTCAGCATCAAATAGGCCACCCAGCCAATGATAAATCCGAAAAATATCCCACCTATAGCTTCTTCCACAAATAGGAGCATTATGTGTCCGACCGTAACGTTATGGCCTCCCGCGATAATTCCCATAATAACCAGAAACACAACAACAGCAACACCATCATTAAACAGGCTTTCACCGGTGATCTTAGTTTCAAGACTTTTAGGAACTCCCGCTTTCTTGAGAATGCCGATCACTGCTATTGGATCAGTTGGTGCTATAAGACTTCCGAATAGCAAACAGTAAATAAATGGCAATTTGATTCCAATAATCAAGAACACAACCCAAGCTGAGCCGCCAACAATAAAAGTGCTCATTACCACACCGAATGTGGCAAGTATGCTGATGATCCATTTGTGCCTGGCCAGATCCTCAAGATTTACGTGCAAGGCACCTGAAAACAGGAGAAAACTCAGCATGCCGTGCATCAAGGCTTTGTTGAAATCAATGCCTTCCAAGACTGCAGTTGCTCTGTTTTGAATGCCTTCAAAACCACAATGGCCCAGCACAACCAGGCTTACTGAGATAAGCATTGCGATCAACATAATGCCAATGGTAGTCGGTAATTTGATAAATCGGAAATTGATATAACTGAAGATTGCCGCCAGGCTCAAAAGTAGGGCACAGAGATCGAGCATTTCCATGGTTAGCGTATGTTACTATGTTTTGTTGGTTATTTGATGTTTGTAAAACAATAGAAGGGTATTAATGTATCACATATTTGCTTCTTTTGGCTTAAACCACATCTCATACATCGGTATAGATATAAACGCGACAAAGCAGATACCTAGTAGAAAATATGATGTAATTATGGATACGGAAAACACATTTGATGTGAATCTTAGCAGCAAAGGGCCTGACAGGTTCATTATGATACCTGTGAAGGCGGTGCCATAAATCGTAATCTTTATCCAGTCGCGTATCTGTGTCATGGAAAGTATGCGCGACATGACGAATATGATCAGGGGAATTGTAAACGCGTGTACATGGGTGATATCCAGGAGTTCTCTGTACGATTTAGGGAAATAAAATCCTTCCTGTAACAGACTTTCATCGTATTCGTAATTAGATTCATCATTGTCCTCTTCTTCGTCACCACTGTAATGGCGCACCGTATTTTCGGTAGTGAAATTTGTCCTTTCATGAAAACCGACACAGGAAATGTAGAATGCAAATCCCATGAGTAGAAGGAAAAACGTAACTGATAATTTATTACTTGTAGGAGATTTTGAAAGACCTCTGGCCATTTTTTTATTAGATTTTAAAGAATAATTCGTTAAATTCAAAATAGTTTTAACGATTATAAACAAAAGACTTACCAAAAAAAAGAACAAAAAATATTCTATATCCGAGTGCGTATATCTTGCTCTTTTGCTTTGGTTGCTACAAACTTGATTGCCTGTCAGATTTTGTCATTCAGGCGGGCGGGCTTTGCCTCACTATTTTCTCTTCTTCCGTAGTGAAGCGTATAGATACTTTAATTCCTCTGATTTTAATAGAAATGATATGGTGAAGAATGCCAGGATGGCCGTAGTCAGGGGTATGAGAAGACGTATGGACTTTATCATAAGTTTGCCATCACTGGCTGGCATTATCTTCAGCATTATCCAGCATGTGATATACATGAAAAATGTCGCAATCAATGTCTTGATAGTTGACGTAAAGATGTGCTTATGTCCGGTAATATTGAGTTTTCTGTGTAGGAGGGTGAACAGAATTATTATCTGGATTGTTGCGCTTATAGCCGTTGCCAACGCGAGGCCTCCTTCACGAAGAAACCAGATTAGAGTTAAATTGAGAACAAGGTTAAGGCCCACCATGCCAACTCCTACTTTTACTGGAGTTTTTGTGTCCTGTACGGAATAGAAGGCCCGTATGATTACGTGAGAGGTGGAGTAGGCCCATACGCCAATAGCGTAGAAGAGTATAACGGTAGATGTTCTGTAGGTTGATTCTGCCGTAAACGCGTTCCTTTCGTAAAACAATTCTACGAGTGGTCTTCTCAGTAGTATTAAGCCAACAGATGCCGGGATTCCGATGAATAGTATAACCCTTATTGCCAGGTTAAATGTATCAGTAAAGTTTGCCCAGTCTTTACGTGCGGCATATGTGGAGAAATATGGAAATACGGCTGTTGCCATTGCTATTCCAAATACGCCTAATGGGAATTGAATCAACCTGTCACCATAATATAACACTGATGCGGCTCCTGTTTCCAGGGGATATGGTATTGTAATTCCTGCAAGAGTGAAATGCTCGGCGCCATCCGGTGGTTTGGCAAAGGCTATAGCAATAAAACTGTCCATTAATACATTTATCTGAACAACGGCCAGACCAAAAATTATAGGAAGCATCAGGGAGATGATACGCTTCAGGCCGGGATGTGAAAAATTAAATGAAGGCCAGAAGGTAATTCCCTCTTTTCTTAAGACCGGCACTTGAATTGCCAGTTGGATCATGCCTCCTATCAGAATGACTGCTGCAACGCCGAATATTTTTGTATCCAGCGTGTCCCCGAAAGCGGGTGTAAGAAATAATACTCCCAATATCCAGCAAATATTCAGGGCGACGGGTGCAAGAGCCGGCATCAGGAAATGTTTAAGTGAATTTAAAACTGCCATTGCAAATGCTACCATGCATATAAACATTACGTATGGGAATGTTATCAATAGCAGGCTTAATACTAATTCCCACTTGCTGTTGAGAGAGAAGACTGTGGGTATGATAGAGAACGAAATCTCTGCAAGTACAACAAGGCTTCCAAGAATTATGAAAAGTAATGTTCCTGTTACGTTTACGAGTTCCCATGCCTCTTTTTTGCCTCTGGTCTCAAGGTATTCTGTGAATACTGGAATAAAGGCAGCACTCAGAGCGCCCTCACCGAAGAGTCTACGGAAGAGGTTTGGTATCTTGAAGGCCACTACAAAGGCATCCCAAGCCAGGCTGGTACCAAAGAAGCTTGCGCATATTATGTCCCGTATAAGCCCTAATATCCGGCTCAACAGTGTGCAGAGGCTAACGGTCTTTGCGGATTTTAAGAAGCTCTTCTTTTCTTGCATATAGATAGTACCTTTGGGTTGCCATAAATCTTTTGTTCAGGATTTTTATTAGTGTGCTTTTGTCTCACCTAATTTTTCCTTGAACTGCCTTGTGGAGGAGTAGATATCTTTCGAGCCTATAATTGCCGAACATACTGCTATTCTCGAAGCACCTGCCTTCAGTACCTCATCCAGATTCTCAAGGGTAATGGCACCAATAGCAATAATTGGTATACTGACTGCTTCCGAAATTTCATGAATAATTTCAATTCCTACAGATGGTTCATGGTCTTTTGTGCTGGTAGGATAGATGGGGCCAATAGCAATATAATCCGCGCCATCTTTTTGTGCCTGCCTTGCCTGTGTAATACTATGTGTAGATACCCCAATGATCTTTTCGTCGCCAATAATATTTCTTGCCTCTAAGGCGCTCATATCCTGCTGGCCTAAATGGATACCATCCGCATTAACTTTCCTGACAACATGTACACGATCATTAATGATCAGCAAGGATCCTCTTTTAGTAGTTATATCACGTACTTCTCTGGCCAGTGATATGAACTTGCTGTCAGATATTGTTTTCTCGCGTAATTGAACAGCGTCAGCACCACCATCTATGACAAGCCTTGCCGTTTCTTTAACTGATTTTTTTGCAATATTACTGCTTATTAGTACATAGAGCCTGATTCTATGAAGAAAGTCTTTTTTTGTCATGTTGAATTATGGGTCTCTGCAGTCGCTTTTGTCTGAGATTCTTAACATAATAGCCTATGCACTTCAAGTTTTATCTAATTTGATCTAATTTGATTTGACACGTTTTGTCGTCTTGTTATAATCCTAGTCTGAATATCTATTACCTCTCAAAATGAATCTTAACTTTGGCAAAAGCACGGGAATATTGCGGATTATTTGGGGTTTTTGATTGCGATGATGCAGCAGAAAAGGTCTATTATGGCCTTTATTCTCTACAACATCGCGGTGAAGAGAGTGCGGGTATTGCCTCTACTGACGGTAAGCACATAATATATCACAAAGACTTTGGATTAGTAAGTGATGTTTTCACTCCTGAGAGTCTACACAAGATAAAAAACCCACATGCGATTGGCCACGTACGATATTCTACCTTTGGCGCAAGCGATAGCATAGACAATGTACAGCCGATGGTAGTATTGTATGCCAAGGGTGAAGTTGCTATCGCGCATAATGGACAACTGCTGGGTGCTGGTAAGCTACGATATGATTACGAGCAGCACGGTTCAATCTTCCACACAACTTCCGATACAGAAGTCATCGTTCATTTAATGGCGAAACCAAGTCATTTAGAAAAACCAAATCTTTCTCATGTATTGAACCATTTAAAAGGAGCTTTTTCTCTCCTGTTCTTAACAAAAGATGAAATGGTAGGGGTACGGGATCCCAACGGATTTCGGCCGCTTTCAATAGGGAAGCTGAACAATAGTTATGTCTTGGCTTCTGAGACCTGTGCTCTTGATCAGGTTGGTGCAGAATTTATAAGAGACGTTGAACCCGGTGAAGTGGTTTACATTAACAAGGATGGTTTGAAGAGTGAAATATTTTGTTCTCCAAGGCGGATCAAACCGGCCTACTGTATATTTGAGTTAATATATTTTGCCCGCCCTGATAGTAATCTATTTGGTGATAACGTTCATCTCTTTCGAAAACGGCTTGGAGTGAGACTTGCGAAAGAGTTTCCCGTGGATGCTGACGTTGTAATTGCTGTTCCGGAGGGAGGAAATTCGGCAGCAATGGGTTATTCGGAAGAGTCGGGTATACCATTAGATCGAGGGTTTATAAGAAATCACTATGTTGGAAGAACATTTATACAGCCTGAGCAGGGAATTCGGCATAAGAAAGTTGAGCTTAAACTTAATGCGATTACGGAGGTTGTAAAGGGTAAAAGAGTAGTGGTGATCGATGACTCTATTGTGCGTGGAACTACAGCAAAATCCAGGATAAAGCTTTTGCGTAAGGCGGGTGCTACTGAGGTGCATCTGAGGATAAGTTGCCCTCCACATCGGTTTCCCTGTCGTTATGGGATTGATTTTCAGAGTAAGGATGAGCTTATTGCGGCCAACCATACACATGAAGAAATAATGACTTTCTTAAAAGCAGACAGTCTGGGTTATATCAGTCCGGAGGGAATGTTGGGCTGTGCGACTTCTCCGCGTAATCATTATTGTACGGCGTGTTTTTCCGGCAATTATCCTGTGTCGGATAAAAGCGTTGCGAAGAATAAGATTAAAAAAGAAACAGTAAATAAAAATAAAATCACGGTATAAATATGGCTGGAATTAGTTATAAAGATGCGGGTGTTGATATTGAGGCAAAGGGTAAGTTTACTACTGATATTTATCAACAGTTACGCAGAACCTTTGGTCCGCGGGTTATAGAAAACCCGGGTGGCTTTGCCGGCCTGTTTTCGTTGAATCATGACTCGGAACTATTCTCAAAAAACCGCCAACATCCCGTATTGGTAGCATCTACAGATGGCGTTGGGACAAAATTAAAGATCGCCTTTATGATGGACCGGCACGATACGATAGGAATAGATTTGGTAGCAATGTGTGTTAACGATATCCTGGTGATGGGAGCTGAGCCTCTGTTTTTTTTAGATTATATGGCCAGTAGTCGGATGATACCGGAGAAAATGAAGGAGGTTCTTCACGGCATCGCTAATGGGTGTTGTGAAGCAGGATGTGCTCTTCTGGGAGGAGAAACCCCGGAGATGCCCGGTTTTTATCATGATGGCGAATATGATTTAGCAGGATTCGCAGTCGGTGTTATAGAAAGAAACAAGATAATAGATGGGAAGGGCATTGGTGTGGGCGATGTCGTTATAGGCCTTAAATCAAGCGGGCTTCATAGCAATGGTTTCTCTTTAGTGCGCAAAGTTTTGTTTGAAAAAGCCAAACTTGATGTAAATAGTAAGATTAAAGCGATAAACGGAACTATTGGTGATGAGCTTCTTAAACCAACCAAAATATATGTTAAACCGATAAGGACTCTTTTACGTCATTATCGATCCAAAAAAGTTGTTAAGGGAATGGCTCATATTACTGGAGGTGGTTTGGTTGAAAATATTCCCCGGGTTTTACCAGAAGGCTGTTCGGTACGGATTAAAAAAGGTTCCTGGCCTGTTCCAGCGATTTTTGGAGTAATACAGAAAAAGGGGAAAATAGAAGAAGACGAGATGTACAATGTTCTAAATATGGGAATAGGAATGGTGTTAATTGTTTCAAAGTATTATGCACCTTCTATAATGAAAAAATTAAAACAACTGAAGGAAGATTCATTTATCATAGGAAAGGTCGTAAAAGGTAATAAAAGAGTTGAGGTTGTGTAGTTAAGGGTTTGGCGGATGAAGGTCCAGCAAATATAGTCTGAGATTGAAATGAGAGGATGTGGTGTAAGAGCGTTTTTTTGAGCCCTAACGAGTGTTAGATGGTATGAATCGCTCTGTTTCTGAATATGCCGTGTTTGCCAATACCGATAAGAATGTACACACAAAAGCCGAGTGCGAGCATAATGCTTGGGTAAAGAATAAAGAAGACAAGAAGTGTGAAGAAGAGTACAGATGTGATTAATAGAGAAACAGGATCGCGTTTGCTTCCTACAAGATCAACGATTCTTACATACGGAACTTTGCTCAACATTAAGATGCCTAAAACAAAGATAACGCATGGAAGGCATGTAGAAACAGCTTGAATGTTAAGTGTTGTTTTGAGATACGAATCTAGCAATATCAGCGATGCGGCTGTGCCGCCTGCAAGTGTGGATGGCAGCCCTGTAAAGTATTTACTCCGCTTGCTGCCAGAGCTGCTGCTTTTTGTTGACTCAAACTCAAACTTGGCCAACCTTATTGCTGCGCTTAGGGTGTAAAAGAAACATACAAACCAGACTGCGACAGGAGAGCTGAAAGCGCCCAGTCTGCCAATCAAGAATGCGGGAACAAGCCCAAATGTGATCATGTCTGCAAGCGTATCTAAATGAGCGCCCCAGGCAATAGTTGTTTTTGTTAATCGTGCTACTTGACCATCAAGTCCATCGAATATCATGGCCAAGATAACAAGCCAGGCTGCGTAAGCCAGCTCATTGTTTATGATAAATACGATTGCACCAAAACCGCAGGCGAGATTGCCCATGGTGACGATCGTAGGCAGATAATTTTTAATTTGCGCCATTATTTTTTGAAAATGTCTCAAATCTTCCATAGAAGATACTTATACAACAAAAATGATGCCGATACAACGATATTATTGAAAAAAATACTGGTGTTTCTGTAAGTCTCAATGTTTCAGTGTGATATGTGTGTTTAGGTAAATGTCTTGACTAGGCTTTCTTGTAAATAAGTAGGCTATAAGTGCAATAAACTTACTGCACTATTATTGGTGTAATACTGCATTCTGTTTTGTGTATACAAAACCTGACAAGGAGATGCATTGGATAAAATAGATGATATAGTATCTATTCTTAAACGGGAAAATAAGAAATATATTGTGCCTATTGTTACGATAGTTTCCATGACAAAAGGTCCATTTGCGGTGCTTATTTCATGTCTGCTCAGTTTAAGGACCAAGGATAAAGTTACAGGAGAGGCTTCAAGCAGGCTGTTTAAACTTGCGGACAGTCCAGAAATGATGCTTGGCTTAAGCGTAAAGAGTATTGAAAAAGCTATTTACCCCGTTGGTTTTTATAAAACCAAATCAAAAAGAATAAAAGAGATATGTAAAACCTTACTTGATGATTATGATGGTGTTGTCCCTGATGAAATTGATGAACTCCTAAAGCTGAATGGTGTTGGCCGCAAAACGGCAAATCTTACTGTTACGCTGGGTTATGGCAAAATGGGGATATGCGTAGACACACACGTTCACAGGATCTCGAATAGGCTTGGATTGGTGAAGACAAAAACCCCGGACCAAACAGAATTTGCCTTAAGAAAGACGCTGCCCCAGAAACATTGGCTAATTTATAATGATCTCCTGGTTACATACGGTCAAAATCTCTGTGTTCCGATTTCACCGTGGTGCAGCAAATGCAAGATTTCTAAGTATTGTAAAAGGCTTGGTGTAAAAAAATCCAGGTAACGCTTTGTCGGAGTGTTGTTTACTTTACCATTTCTTCGCCTGTAAGCTTGGCGTATGCCTCAAGATATTTTTCAGACGTAATTCGGATTACGTCTTCAGGTAGTGAAGGTGGGGCGCATTGTTTGTCCCATCCTGATTTCTCCAGATGATCCCTGACAAATTGTTTATCAAAAGATGGTTGTGATTTTCCGGGAGAATAGCTGTCCAGTGGCCAGAAACGGGAAGAATCTGGCGTCAATACTTCATCAATTAGAATTACTTTATCACCATATTTGCCCCACTCAAATTTCGTATCACTAATTATAATTCCTTTTGTCAGGGCGTATTCGCTTGCCTTCTTGTATATCGCAATGCTTTTTTGTCTTATCTCTTCTGCGAGTTCTCTTCCCGTGATCTTGACGGCTTCCTCAAAAGAGATATTTTCGTCATGTCCGGATTCTGCTTTTGTTGATGGTGTGAAGATGGGTTCAGGCAGCTTGCCACTCTCTTTCAGATTATCAGGTAAATTTATCTTACAGACCGTCCCATTCTCTTTATACTCCTTCCAGCCGGAACCTGCGAGATAGCCTCTTACTATGCATTCAACCGGAATTACCTCAACTTTCTTTACGAGCATGGAGCGCCCTCTTAGAAGGTCCTTGTCTTCTTTTGCTATTTTGTCAATTTCATCGATATTCATCGTGATTAAGTGATTTTCCGTTAACTCTCTTGTAAGCTTGAACCAGAACTCTGACATGAGTGTAAGGACTTTGCCCTTATGCGGGATGCCATTTGGCAGGATGTAGTCAAATGCTGAAATTCTATCAGTAGCGACAAGCAAGAGATTGTCGTCAATCTCGAATATCTCTCTTACCTTTCCCTTATTATGCAGTTTTAAATAAGGGATATCTGTTTTTAGTAAAACTGGATCGTTAGAAGTCATTGTTTTATGATAAAGTGACAAAAATTATATGAAATAGTTTTATTATGAAAACTGTTTGCTCAATTTGTTTTTTAACGTTTGAATGCCTTTGAGATTAGGGCAAAGCGACATTGCCTTATTAAAACTTGCCAATGCGTTATCCCATTCACCAGAAGTTATATAAATATCAGCAATTTTTTTGTATATAAAGGCTTTTTCGTTTTTATTCACTTTTAATTTTAAAACCCTTGTCAGGTATGTTATTGCCATACTTGGCTCTGCTAGTTTTACCAACTTTTTACATGATAAACGAATGATCCTTTCTTTGATCTCTTCCAGTAATAGCTTGCGCGCAGGATTGCCATCTTCTTTTTGGTAAACATACTCGTACAATTCAAAGGCCCGTTCATAATTTTTCTGTTCTTCGTACTGTTCGGCAAGAAGAAATTTGCAGTCAAGATAGTCTTTTAGATCTAAGAAGCTCAGTAGTTTAAAGCCTTTGTTTTCTTCCTTTAAGCGCTCATAATTTTTAACTGCTTGATGCCCGTTTTTGTTTAAGAGGTCATTTAATACCATCTTTGCCTGAGATTTTATATCGCACTTATACTTCTCTTTTTCTACTTCTGTTCGTTCATTGTAGTAGAAATCCCTGGTATTTTCATTCTGTAACAGACTGTCGTAGTGGACTCTTTTCTCGGAGTCGGTCAGCGTTTTATATGCTTTGATCAGCAGTTTGATTTTGTCTTCTGAAGAGATTCCATTCGTTCTGTTTTTGTCAGGATGATATTTTTTTACAAGTTTTCTAAATGAGTTTCTGATCTCGTCTCTGGCAGATCCCTCTTGTACATCTAAAACGTGATAGTAGTTGATCAATGTATGTTACCTCTTCTCTGTTATATTTAAAATTTTATGCTGTTTTAAGCAAAAAATATAAGTTTGATTTAAGCTGCAATAATTGCTACTGACTTCATACTATCATCCGTATACTTGCAAGTCAAAACTTTTTGAATTTGTCAGATATCAATGATGCTGTGGGTTCTCTTTATCCTTTTGGGATTAATGTGCTGTCTTTGTCGCTGTGGCAAGGGTCTGTCGTAGTTATGAGGCCGGAGTTGAGTCTTATTGCATTACTCGTATCTAAGTGTCTCTATCGGATCTAAACGTGCTGCTTTCAGCGCCGGATATATACTGAATAAAACACCACACGCGATAGAGAATGAGATAATGACAATTATGCTCTTAGCGTCAACAACAGTGGGTATTTCATTGAAATAATAAACTTCCGGTGGAAATGGTCTCCAGCCTGAAAAATTGTATACTGTTTTTTCGATCCAATTAATTCTATTTATAAACGCAAGCCCGACTCCGGTTCCTATTGTAGAGCCTAAGAGGCCAATGAAAAGTCCATTCATAAGAAAGATAAGCATTATGCCCCTGGTTGAGGCGCCAAGAGCTTTTAGAATGCCAATGTCTTTTGATTTCTCAAATACGATCATGGTCAAAATTGCAAGTATGTTAAATCCTGCTACGATAATGATAAAAAACAGGATAAATGCCATGACGCGTTTTTCAAGGGCAACGGCTTTCAGAAATGTTCCACGTGCTTCTTCCCAGGTTTGAATATTAAAACCAAATCCAAGCTCTCTTTGGAGTTGTTCTCGTACCAATGGCGCATTCTTATAATCATCTAGCCTGACGCTTATTCCAGTAACAGAGTCCCTGGTCCCCGCTAGATCCTGTGCAACCTTTAATGGTATATAAATATAGTTTTTGTCAACGTCATACATACCTGATTTAAATTTCCCCGTGAGAATAAACGGTTTTACCGTGATCTTGTCCCATCCTTTTATTGATACTAAAACTATTTTTTCTCCATTTTGTACAAAATTTTCTGGATTGGTTTCAGGGTCACCTTCTCTGATGCGTAATAGTTCGATGCCGCCAAAGGCGCTGGGGGTTTTTTTCTCCCCATGAATCGTTAATAAATCTTCAGGTTTGTTGTCGAACGGCTTTATGTAGTTTTCAAACTCTCCCACCATTGCTTCCGAGACAGGGTCTATTCCCTTGAAATACGTGAATTCTTTTGCGCCTCTTATGTTAAGGAGGGCGGGTCCTTCAATATACGGGGCACATGCCTTGACATGTTCAATAGATTCTATTTTTTTAAGAACTTCTTTATAATTGCCTAGTCCATAGATACCTCTTTTTTGGACAATAAGATGCGATAGCGTACCCCTGATTTTAGATCGCAACTCTTTATCAAAGCCGCTCATTACCGATAGTACAACTATTAAAGTCATAACCCCTACGGCGACTCCGGCAACTGCGAAAAAGGTGATTTTTTTTCTTCTCAGGTATCTTAGGCTTACAAATAGTTTGTACATTTTAATATATTCAAAATTTGAATGTTTGAAAAATACTATCATAAGGATGCGGACATAAGCAATTAAAAATCAATGTATACGGTGGCAGGCTATTTCTGTGCTGTTTGAATCAATTGGTATTGGCTTCTTAAGTTGTTGCAGGCTTACAGTTATATTGCGATATTCAGGTGGTTGTCGAGCATTTCGGGCTATCTTAAATGGGTTTATAGCAACCCTGTAAAATGTTACGGTAAGATCCATTCAATTTTGGCAATATTTAAAAAAAGCTTGAAGAAGTTACATTTAAATATAAAATAACAAATTCGCATTTAAGATATAGCTTTTGAGTCGATTTTGAGGGTTTTTATGCTGAATTATACTACTGCCGGCGAATCGCATGGAAGGTGTCTGATTGTAATAGTGAATGGATTTCCAGCAGGGATTCACTTAGATGAATCTGACATTAATGCTGAATTGAAGAGGCGTCAAGGCGGTTATGGCAGAGGTGGAAGGATGCAGATTGAAAGCGACAAAGTATGTATTTTGTCGGGCATAAGAAAAAATGTAACTATTGGAAGTCCTATTTGTTTGAAGATAGAGAATAAGGATTACAAAATAGACACTTTGCCTGATGTAATAAGGCCGAGGCCCGGACATGCTGATTTGCCGGGAGTTATTAAGTTTGGCCACAGGGATGCAAGAAATATTCTCGAAAGGGCAAGTGCAAGAGAAACCGCTGCAAGGGTCGCCGCCGGAGCTCTAGCGAAAATTCTACTTGCTAAGTTTGATATAAATGTTTTGGGCTACGTCAAAGGTATTGGCGGTATAAACTCAAAAAAAACAGTAAAAAATCCGGATGAAATACTGAAAAATAGGAATAAAAGCAAGGTCTACTGTCTGGATAAATTGGCTGAATCAAAAATGATTGACAAGATTAAGAAGGCCAAGAAGGAAGGGGATTCTCTGGGGGGTATTATCGAAATAATGGCGTTTGGAGTTCCGGTCGGACTGGGTAGTCATGCGCAATGGAATTTGCGATTAGATGGGGCTCTAGCAGGTGCTTTAATGTCAATACAGGCGATAAAGGGGGTCGAGATTGGCCTCGGTTTTGATTTTTCGAAAAAATTTGGATCTCAGGTGCATGATGAGATCTTTTATAGCGAAGATAAAAGCACGTTTGGCAGGGCAACCAATAATGCTGGTGGGATTGAAGGCGGTATAACGAATGGTGAAGTTGTAATTGCAAGAGCCGCTATGAAGCCTATTCCAACCCTCATGAAGCCATTAAGGTCTGTGGATATAATCACAAAAGAGCCGCAAAGCGCATCGACAGAGCGATCTGACGTTTGTGCTGTTCCTGCTGTATCCGTAGTTGGTGAGGCGGTTATGGCCTTTGAAATAGCAAGATGTTTCATGGAAAAATTTGGTGGTGATAGTATTGGCGAAGTAACTAGGAATTATGAGGGCTATTTGGGGCAGATCCGCGTAATTTAATTAATGGCAAAGGTAGTTTTGTCTTGTAAAAATAAAATATTCTGATAATCTTTTGAAGGTTTCCTAGCTAGCGTAGCTCAACGGCAGAGCAGCTGATTTGTAATCAGCAGGTTGCGGGTTCGAATCCCACCGCTAGCTCATACTATTTAGTGTGGTTTGACATGGGTATTTGTTGTTTTTTCGAATATTGTGGGGAGGTACCCGAGTGGCCAAAGGGGACAGACTGTAAATCTGTTGGCGTAGCCTTCGGAGGTTCGAATCCTCCTCTCCCCATATTTTAGGTTTTTTGAACTTTGGTGTGATAGTGGCGAGTTAGTTGTGGGTTGATATTGACTTTAAAAGTTGTTTTGAGATCTTCAGAAAATCATCACAGGTGTATTCCAATTCAAAGAAAGAAAACTAGAATATGACTAAAGGTTTTGTTTCTGCATGCCTAAAGCGATAGTTCAGGCTGGATAAGCGGGCGTGGCTTAATGGTAAAGCCCTAGCCTTCCAAGCTAGTCATGCGGGTTCGATTCCCGCCGCCCGCTCTTATATTTGGTAGCCAGCAAGGTAAAATCTACAAAATATTGATCTGATTGGCGGTTGTCGTGAGGATTGATATTTTTTTTCCTTTATTGGAAAAAAGTTTTTGACTTCTGTCGTATTTGTGATAAACTAAAATGCTTTCCGCTATATCCTAAATCTTTTAGCAGTTTTGCGTTACATGCTGCTGTGGCTCAGGGGTAGAGCACGTCCTTGGTAAGGACGAGGTCATGGGTTCAAATCCCATCAGCAGCTTTTTTTTGTATATGTGGGTTTTGGTAAAACACAAGCCGATATTTTAATGTTTAATTGATTTTAAGTAAAATTTGTAGGAGTTTTTTATTATGGCCAAGGAAGTGTTTCAGAGGACAAAGCCGCATGTGAATGTTGGAACGATAGGGCATGTGGACCATGGTAAGACTACGTTGACGTCAGTGATAACGAATACATTGGCTACGAGCGGAAACGCC
>Ga0233428_1003198_pt1 | contig 14298 bp, 13 predicted proteins | sample SI_118_April2016_4_FD_179890 | JGI IMG/M metagenome (GOLD analysis project Ga0233428, IMG submission 179890) | Seawater microbial communities from Saanich Inlet, British Columbia, Canada - SI_118_April2016_120_MG | ecosystem: Environmental > Aquatic > Marine > Inlet | place: Canada: British... | reverse complement strand
TAGTCACTAAAGTTATTAGTAGACTGGTGCGCATGGCGCACTCTACTCCAGAGAATATATCATAATTTTACAGTAGGGTGCGCCGTGCGCACCATCAGAAAGGATGCTACTTTATTAATCCGGCCTCTTTCTCAAACTTCTTAATCAGTATGCCCTCGGAACCACAACAACTGGCGGAACACTTGTTCATTTCCTTAACTGCATCAGCTGATTTGCCAAGCCAGTCATCCACCGTTGCATTTTCATCAGCACAATCACAGCTGATATCGGTATGTGCATAAACATGTTTTAGCCCGACAGCTTTACCCTGTTCGGCTGCAGTGTTGATAATTTCATGAGGCGTTTCTGGAACATGCGATAATTGATATGCAGGAAAAAATTTAGTCACGTGCCACGGGCTATTTTCACCCAAATTGTCACGAATCCATTCAGCTATGTGTTTGAGCTCGGCTGGGTCATCATTTTTTCCGGGAATAATATTGGTACGTGTTTCTACATGAATACCTAGCTCATGAGCTTTTTTAATTGAAGCCAGCACCTGGTCAACAGTACTGGTCGGGCAAACATCTTTATAAAACTCATTCGACAGGCTTTTAACATCCGAACAAAGTACATCAATATGGGGTGCTACCTCTTCCAGTGCTTCATCGGTAACGTAACTATTGGAAACATACACAGTATACAGCCCAGCCTCTTTAGCCAGCTTACCCACATCAATTACGTATTCCAGCCAGACTGCAGGTTCGGAATAGGTAAAAGCAATACCATCGACACCGTGCTTTTTCGCCATCTCAATAATGTCTTCGGGTTTTACCCAGGCATCGGTTGACTCGCCACGGGCCAGTTTATCCAGGGCTTCAACTCCCCAGGAAATATCCAGGTTATGGCAGCCTTTGCAGCGGAAATTACAACCGTAACTTCCAATCGATATGACTTTAGTACCGGGGCGATAGTGATAAACCGGTTTATTTTCTATAGCTTCTACATCGACCGCTGAAATAATTCCATAGGACAGGTTATAAAGCACACCATTACGATTCACATGGGCCTGACAAAAACCACGTTGACCATGCCGTAAACGACAACGCCACAGGCAAAGATTACAAACGGTATCGCCATTATCCAGTGGAGTTTGCAGGCGAGTTTTTACGAGTTGGTAATTGTCTGACATGGAAAATAATCCTGAAAATATTGCGCTATAGATTAACTGAATACAGTGTGGAAATTGTAATAAATTTTGAAAGGTGACTAAATTAGTCGATAATGATCTACGTTAACCATAAATTAAACGAATTATAAAAGAGGTTTTATGAAGAAAATACTGTTAGCTAGTCTGTTTTTACTGGGTTTTAGCCTGAATGCTCAGGCTGAGGAAATGTTTGAGCTTTCTGAGCAATGCAAAGATGATGTGATGAATATGATCAAATGTAAGGTGGCTGAAGATGTGTCTGCCGATGATGCCATCGAATCCATGAAGCTAAGAGCTAATTTCCTGAACTTCAAGCTAGTTGGGCATCTGCCTCTTTCTGAACAGGTAAAAGCCAATGGTGGTGAATCAAACAGAATGGAAATCTTCCAGTTTTGTGATGCCAATATCGCTGCCAAAATGGTTAAACACAGCATGGCCTTTGCCGGTTACCTTCCATGCCGAATTTCACTAGTATTAGACGATGCAGGCCAGGCCTGGCTGATTACATTAAACATGGACAGCACAATGGGCGATGCGTCATTACCAAAAGTACTTCAAGGGCTTGGAATGACGGTTAGAAACAATATCTACTCCATTATCAGTGCTGGAGCAGAAGGCGATTTATAAGAAAAACAAATAAATGCCGGCTCTGGAGTCTATCGAACTAAGCTTGTCGTAGCGAGGGGTAGTCATTATGAGTCAAACTTTTCTTCGATTGAAGTGAATAGCCATAATATGGGTAATGGCATATTTAACGATATCGAAGGAAAATTTCAATTTGTTAAAAAGTCTATTCCCGAAACCCAAAAAGGTGACGTGAGATAATCTCTTCTGATGCACCACTCGGTAGGCTTTTCTCCCATTCACCCCGGCCACCCTGTAGCTGTTTTAATATATCCTGAGAGAAAATTTTAAATAAGTCAGGGTTACTGCATTCGATACCGAAGACAAGGTTGTTTTCAATTAAATGCTGGTACAGGTAGCGTAGGTTTTCTGATAGTCGGATATTGGTATAATCCTGTAGTTGACCGTCCTGGTCAATTTGGGGATAAACCAGTAATCGAGTATTGTCAGGGAATAATTTACCGAAAGCCTCCAGAATACCACCCTCAATCCCGTGGTATCGTTCCAAATCGAAAATGGCATGAATATTGACAATTCCAAGAACAATACCAATTTGAAGTTTGGTAAATTGCCTGAAATAGGCGCGTAGAGAGAAGTAGCGAGTATAGTCAGAAATCATCACGGTATAACCTAGCGAATTTAGTACACTAACTCGCTCGATTAAATCTTCTTCGGATACCTTCAAATCATTACCTTGCATGTCATTTAATGAAATTTCTGCCAGCGCAATGCTATTTTCCCTGGTTACGCCTTCCATTTGGGTAAAAAATTTCATGCCCTGGTTAATCATATCTTCGTTTAACAGGGTTATTGGCCGGAATGTGCCGCGAATAGTTAATACATTTTTTTTGTACAACATTTCTGCAGGTATAATGACATTACCGTCGGGTTTAAACATGATGGCACGTGTTTTCCAACTGCGAATCAGGTGTAGGTTGAGGACACGGGTATCAATATCTTCAAAAGAAGGGCCGGTAAACTCTATAGAGTCAATTTCTATACGTCCCTGTTCCAGGTTATCGCTCAGTGAATCGATAATGGTTTTGGGGTTATCAGAATAATAATAGGCTGCGTAAATTAAATTCACGCCAAATATACCCAATACACTTTGCTGCCTGTCAGCATCATCATCAAGCATACGAACATGGGCAATGATCTCTGAGGGTGGGGCTCCGGGATACATCTGTAGACGTATACCGCACCATGCATGGCATTCGTTGTCGCCTTTAAAGCTTTTTGCAGCTACTGTTGCGGCATAGGAAAAATAACAGGAGGTACTGGAACGAATTGTACTAACCCGGTCGATAACCAGATTGAGTTCCTTATCAAGCATGGCTTTGACACGAGAATTACTGACATAACGCCGATCTTCCTGAACACCGTAAATAGCATCAGAGAATTTCATATCATAAGCAGATATCGTCTTGGCAATAGTACCTGCGGCTGCTCCGGCTTTAAAAAATTGCCGTGCAACTTCCTGACCGGCACCAATTTCAGCGATGGAACCATACTTGTTGGTATCCAGGTTAATGCGTAATGCCTTATCGCGAGTATGGCGGGAACTAATGTTTTTGGTCATTTTTTCAAGCAGTTAGTTAAATTTTGGCAGATACCTTCGGGAAGGATCTGGTAACTTGAGTTAACTCTACCAATCTTGGGTGCTGAAGTAATATACCGGTAATAATTAAGCATATTATTTGCAGCAATTTAAAGCATGTTTCAATTGAAGATACTAATCATCCTGGAAAAATCAGTTGGGCGTGGAAAAGGTGTGTAAGAGATAGATGTGAATGGTCTTGCCCATGGAGGGCCGTAGGTAGAGCAATGCAGGAGCAGTGTAGGATGTGCGGAGAAACCAAAAATACTGTTATCAGCTGATTAGGTGGAGGGGGTATTTTTGAATTTACCAGATGCATCAAGATCTTGTGTGGCCTTTCATGATCTAACTGATTTTCCAGGATCATGCAAGCTAATGCAGAAGGTAATTTGTAAGCCTTAGTGAAACTATTTGGGGCTGTGGTCAATTGAGACTTGACTAGAGCCCCGCAAATCTATTTAATACGCGTCTTCCAAAACTGATCGTTCAGATCAGACGGTTATGCCCAGGTAGCTCAGTCGGTAGAGCAGAGGACTGAAAAAACACCAAACAAAATCAAAGACTTACGCTAAGTTCAAGATTCGTAACAAATTTCCTCTACTGTATTTTCTGCACCGTCAAAATCCCGAAGTATCCCCGAAATACATCTAGAATAATTTTCCGAAAACAGTACCGAAATTCCCCCATGCTATAGCAGAGAACTACTTTCTGTAACGATTTTCATCACATAGAAGTCCCGAAATATCCGAAGAAAGCCCGAAAGTGAATCGCACAAAATGGTGTTCAGTGAAGTTGCTCTGGAGTCCCAGTCAGTGCTGCGGGAGGGCGGGGCATGAGCACAGGAATGCCGGGATCGAAACAGCTCCAGAGGAGGGCAATGTGAGTGCAGAAGTGCCGAGTTTGCAATTGGAGCTGCCTGAGTCGGGTGCTGAGGTGCCGGGCCAGAAAAACTGACTTTCTGGGTGAACAGCTGAAAAACTGGGAACTGAAATCTGAATGAACCCCAGATGAAAAATTGGTAATAATTCAGTTCGATATAAGGGCATGATTCTCTAGAATCATTCCGAGCCATGACTATCTAACGAGTCTTGTATTATCTCTAGGGCTGACAGTTCAGACTCATAATACCCGTCATCCACAAAGCAATTTACAGGAATACATGTTTCTGATCGACCAAGCATTATTTCTCCTTCTTGGTCCCATATTTCGAGATGACCATTACTGAGTATGCAGCGAGAAAAATTAAGAGAGTTAATCTCGTGCTGGACATAATTGAGATCATTTCGATTGGGCGTGAATCCAATTCCACTGAGAGCGTCAAATATCAATCTTTCATCTGCGAATGAAAGGACCGTTCTGATTCTAACTGCATCATCTGGGGTAACCAGATCAAATACTAGACCGCCCTCTATTTGACCACCTATTTCAGGGATCATATCTTCAAAGGAATAAGATTCGGGCCCACGGCGAGCTAAAACTATATATCGTTCAGGTAAATCTACAGTAGTCCCTTCCGGAATTGGTTCGGATCGTTCGAGCATTTGTAGAATTTGAGCTGGAAATAATTTCCGAAATCCAGCAAGTTCATAAAGATGCTCACTCCAGAGAGTATGGGATCTTTTAAGGCTTGAATTCTCTTCAATTGCCAATTCGGCAAGATTGCGAAGCAGTGGAAGGTCTTGAGTAAGGCGAAAATGGTCATCAACCTCATCTGGATTGACAAAAGGGTGTTTTTCAGCGTGCGCTACTGCATTACGTCCCTCCTCAAAGAGGTAGAGTCCCACATCTGAACCGTCTCCCATAATTGCATCACACCGTTCTTTCGCAAGATGATTATCCAGCCGATTTAAAGCGCTAGTAACCCAAGATCCTCGGTCTTTCCCCTTTGGCAACAGGACGCTAATAACCTTGTACAAGCTTAGAAATGCATAAAAGGGATTGTCTAGAGAGACCCCTTCACGATATAAGGCTATGGCTGCTCGTTCTTCGTCAGTTTTGGTGACCGGCAAATGTGTAGTTTCAAGAAAATTAGTAACTACTCTTCCCCTTTGGACACCCACTGGCCTTGGCAAATTTCCACCGCCCCAAGTTACAATTGATAAACCGCTTCCCTGAGACCATGTGAGAGCACTGCAAAAGCGCATGATCTCGCGCCGTGCTTCTTCCATACTAAGTCGGTATCGATCGGCACGAATCGCTATCGCCGACCGTAAGTCTGCTTCTGGTGGTTGAGGAAATAAAACGAAATCTTTACCATCGAACTCAACTATTTGCTGTTTAGTAGGCCAGCTCATTCTGGGTTCCACGGTAGCTACTACCCATTTTCCTTGTTCCTGAGCTTGGCGTTCTGCTTCATTGAAGGAATTTAGCATGAATTTTTTAGTCATGGTAATGTCAAAATTTCGTCTAAAGAGGTTGTTTCGAAAAATATCTAATTACAGAGTATTTTAACTGGAAATGGCATCCATGCCATTGCAGTAAAGCATTTAGTTTTCTCCAGATGCGGCCCTCATAGCCTCCCTGATGACGTTAGAAGCACTATTCGAAGCCTCCTGTAACACGGCAGAATTGAGCCTGCTGTATCGCTGGGTCATGATCGGCGATGAGTGCCCTAATATTGTCTGCACCTCATATAGTGAGCGACCATTGTTGACTAGGTAGCTGGCATAATTGTGGCGTAGGTCATGAAGACGCAGGTGAGGCAAACCAGCCCTGTTACGGATTCGGTTCCAGGATTTATGAATATTATTGTATGCGGTTCCGGTTCGGCTATTCACGAATACATACTCATTGTCGCTACGATTGCGCTCCAATACTTCAATTGCCATATCATTCAGTGGAATCGAACGAACTTTCTTCGACTTTGAATTGGTCGCTGGCACTGTCCAGACCCTGTTTGCTATATCGACGTGTTCCCACTTCATTGTCTGTGCTTCCATCAAGCGGGCACCGGTATTGAGTAGGAAATAAACCAGATCGACAACTACAGTGTTGTCATCATCGTGAAGTGACTGTGTGAGTTGCATTAGTTGTTTGTTGTCCATGTAGTTTTCCACCTGATTGTCGACATTGAAAAGGGGGATGCCCTTTGCAACGCTGTTTGGTATAACTCCTAATCTTACTGCATAGTTCAGTACAGCTTTGACATGAGATAGATACCTGTCAGCTGTGGCGGGTGATAATCCTTCGTTCAATAAACCTGCGTGAAATGATTCTATTTCCTGACGCGTGATTTGATTTAGACGTTTATCACCGAAAGCTTTTTTCACTCTGAGCCGGTACATGGTTTCATCTTTGTTGGCTGTCCGTTTTCTAGGTCTAACGAAAGGCATATATGGGGCAATGAAAAATGAACTCCAGGTTGGCACGGCCATTTTATCCTGAATTTCCTGGTAGGGGTTTTTATTCAGGGCGTACTGGGCTTTCAATTCACGTGCTTTCTGTTTTGCGACCTTCAAATCTGTGTCATAGGTATGACCTAGTGAAATGTACTGGTTTTTACCGTTGACTGTGTGGCGTAGGCGGTAGGTGCCTTTGCCAGGGGATTTTGCAGATACTTCAACGAAAAATCCTGGGATTTCCTTCGAGCAAAATTCAGTCCTGCTCTTTCCTGGCAAACTAGCAAGGCTGTTTTTAATAAATTTTGAATCTAGATTTACTGTAGGCATATTGATGCTCCTGTGTAATTTGTATGAATGTGGAATTCTGGAAACTAAAAACCTGTGAACCTGCAGTATTTCAGTTGGTGCAGATCCACAGATAATCAGAATGATCAGTTCAGCAGGTGGTACACATGCCGCCCGTGATTTTGGACGGAGTAATTCCAGCGGTGATGATCGGTGTCACTGCCGGTGTATGTTTCAATAACTTCAAGTACCCTGCGTTTGCTGACGCTGGTGCGTTCACTGGCGGAATCCCTGATAGCCATTTTGGTTGTGACACCTTCAACGATGCTGGTCATGATTGCATCTATGATCTCAGCGACAGTTTTGATGGACTCTGCCTGTTCGGCCTGTTCGAGTTGGGACTGATCGACGAGTTGGACAGAAGCCAGTAGTTGCTCATAGCTGAGTCCGTCTTCGACCGAGTAGCTGTATGCGGCTGAATTGACCACATTTCCACGTCGTTTGATGTTTTCAAACACGATAGTTTTAGCCTGTGTAGCCTGATCAATTTCAACAACGTCTATTGTGTATGCGCAGTCTACGTCATCAACCAGATCACTGACCCCAGCGGGAATGGGTTTACCGTCACTGCCTGATTTTTTGTTGGTGTGAGCTAGCGCAATGATTGTTCCGCCCTTCACCACAAATCGGCGCATAATCTGATTCCACCTTGATATGGCACTTTTATCCATCAAACTGGTGAATTTCTTCAGGGTATCCAGTACGAGAATAATACCGTGCACTTGATCCTTGCTAATTAGCTCCTCAATCAGATGGATGAAGTTTGATACCTTGAATCCTTCATACCCATCACAGATTATGTGAAATCCGACTTCTTCTGCGATCTTGGTCTTTGTTGTCAGCCCTGCATGGTTGTCATCCAGATCGAGATAGAAAACGTCTTTTGCGAGTATTCGTCCCTGCTGTATAGCATCAATCAAAAAATAGAGTGCAAACACGGTTTTACCAACATTCGGCTTTGAGAACAAAGTGGTCCATTGACCCAGTAAAGCAATGCCGTCAAGCACATGTACTTCAGCCAGTGACTGGGCTTCAAGTTCAGGGCTTTTTCCGGTCAATGAGAATGTTTCCAGTGCATTGGCTGATACACTTTTCAGGTCGTTTTTCTCGATACCGTCTGGATGTATGACCACGAACTTGCATTTTTTGAACTGTGGGCCGAGTTTGCTCAGGATATCTATCCAGTTATAACCATTGTCCTCTACCATTTTGTGGAGTGTAGCGACCGTGATTGATGTTCCATCATATTGATCAAAAGATCGCCATTTCGCTTCAATTTCGGCAGACCCTGGGTATTTTTTACCCTGACTGCTCCAGTCATCGACAATGGCTAATCCTTCTTCTGCCCCGCCAGTTTCGTAATGAACTGCCATCAAAGCATGCAACCAGTCCTCGTACCCACAATCTGGACCTATATGTGTCAGCAAGGCATCCAACTGGCGATGCTGTTGATCCATGTCTTCTGGTTTGATAGCCGGTGCTGGTGGTTTGAGTTTCGGCTTTTGGGGTTTATCCCTTCCATTGTTGCGGGCTACAGCATCGATAAACGCCTGTGGTGCTACTGCTAGTTCTCTACAGTGATCAGCCTCATTGATCCATACCTCTTTTCCACCACTGGGCGGTAACACAATGAGTGCTCTTCCTGTTTTTACATCAATACGTTCCGGGTGTTGCTCAGTGCTGTGCGAATCGCTTTTGGCTACTGAGTCTTCGTCACGTTTGAAATAATGGTGTTCACCTTTTTCTGTTTTGATAGTTAAGGAAGGGTGTACATCCAGAGCTTTCTCAATTTCGTACAGTCGAGCGATTGATTCTGGTGAGTCAGCATCGAAAACGATAATGTCGTCACCGACAATGAAACCCACCTCGTGATCAGGATTCTTTTTCCAGTGATTGACTACTGTTTCCATTGAAAAGTTTTCCAGCCAGGAGTCCCACCTTCTAGCTGTCTTTTTTGTTCCTGGAGAGATAGGAGCAATATTTAATCCGAATCCATACCAGGTCATAGCTGCCGATAAGTTGTTGGTATCCGAGTTTATTGAATCAATACCATAAGATCGATTTGTTTGAGTGATTACTTGATGCTTAGTAACAGGTTGGTCATTATTGCAATTTGAAATTTCTGCCATCGTCATTTATTCCTCGTAAATATGAATAGGGAGTGCGATGTTATAGGAGCTTTGTTTATTAAAATCAATCCCGTTGCAGGGAATAAATTTATAAAATAGACGAGCGGTATATGCTATTCAAGCTATTGATTATTAAAAGGAAAAAATATTTTTACAAGAGTTATGATCGATAAGTAGGATGTCAGAAATTAGCTTGTTTATGTGGTGCAAATAGGAAGAGTCACTTTGACCCTATTCAAGTGTTATAGATTCAATATCCTATGGAAAGTCATATAAAACTGATAATGAATTGGAGTCCTTTGTTTAGCGGTTTGTATAGGAAAATATTTTGTATGCTTTGTATCGGCTAATAAAATCAATAACTAACCATGCCAAAAATTTATCAGGTGGTTGCTGATTTTACTGTTCAGTTTTTCAGCCATCAGTCGCTGGTGCTGGGGGTAGTGAAAAACTGAAATTCTGCCAGAAATTGATGCTAGGCATGGCACTCCAGAATTTCATCCAGCCAGTTTTCCAGTTTCCCGCTGCCACTCAGATTTTTGTCCTGCTAGTCTCTGTGGTGAGCTGTGAGTCTGCGAACGCATGGTTTTCCCTTCATATACTTCCGGTAGAGACAATATAGAGTAAAACCAGATAGTACTATTGCTACTATTATTGTGGCCTTGATGAAAAGTGACACGAACACAGAATATTGTCCGAAAAGAAAAATTACAGCGCTCATGAGTATGGCTGATATGAAATACAAAGTAATCATGGTGGTTTCCTATTTGTGATTTTGTTAGATGTAACGGTCTCTGTGCCTGCCCTGATAGAACAGGGCTAAAGACCAGAGGAATTGTTACCGATGTGAGATTGATGGGGATTCAGGCTCATTGCCAGAATAGAACTGTTCGCAGCAGCCAGACATGAGTACTGCTTGTTGTGTGACCATTTCAGCGAACTCCTCGTCTGGAACTTCAGGCCATGCTGAAACTAATTGAATTGCTTCTTGAATGTATTGTTCTTGTGTATACATGATATTTAGAACCTCGATTTGTAAAAGTAATAAAGGATTGAAAAAAGAATCAGTGCCGAAATGGATTCCAGCGGTCGATTCATGACTAATAGAAGGATGGCGATTGCGGCCATCACCTTGGCGGGGCTATAGAAAATGCAAAGCACAGCCACCAAGACCAGTGAGAAAGTGATCAAAAAGTTGACCTCTAGGTGAGTGAAAATGGTGAGAAAGTGAGTAACTGCTCCGGGAATTTGCCGGGATCAGGAATTACCAAGAAGGTGGTATTGAGAAAGCTGTTGGGTTACAGCGAGTTACGGATGATGACAGAAGGTGGAGCAGGAGATTGTTTGTCCCTGAATCTACTCAGGCACTTTTATTGGTTGGTTTCTTTGCTTTCAGTTTCTCGATGTGATCCAGAAGCTCATCAGCTGAGTTGTATTTCCATTTGAATTTGTCCTGCCCGCCGAATGGCACCAGTATTTTTTCCTGAAGCAATACTGCTGTGATGAATGCGGCGTTATTATTGGAGCGCCCCTCCAGTTCGAGACCGTTGGCCAGTAAAGATGAACTGAAAGGTGCGTCAGCTGGGTGAGATACCAGAATGTTCAGAATGTCATTCAGTGGATAGTAAGAGGGATTCACGAAACCAGTACCGGAGCTGCTGATCACCCTGATATGAATATCTGACTTTGTATCAATGCTGATCTGGTACTTCAGGGTTGATGAACCTGATACTGATTTCGTTGTGCAGACTGCCAATACTTGCATATCCGGTTCGGATTTACTTTGTGGGTTTTTGGTTGTGGCTTTTTTCAGAGGCTTTTTGATAGTGGTCTTTCTGGTTGTCATGGGATGGTTTTCCAGGGTAGATAGATGAATGTATTACTTTGGTACCTTTCTTATATAAGCTCCTTGTTTTCCCTCGTTTTACGTGTCCATGTTTCTTTTTAGAACGTCACGAATGGGTCCGTCTATCCATGGTGCATCTTCCACCAGCCAGATCAAACCGAAGTTGTTATTTAGAATCACCACGGCAATGTAAAAGCCATCCTGATAGTGGACACTCTCGAAGGGAATATCCTTGAATTGATCTTGCCAGACCGGCATCAGGTTGCGAGATGTATCTGATTCCTCTAGCTGTACGATGAAACCCTGAGATTCTGGGCACCAGCACTGGCAGGAATCATCAGCAGTTACCATGAGTCGTAAAAGATATTCGCGAACTAGCAGGTAGGCGGGATCGTTACGGGGCAGTTTGGTTATGTCAGAAGGGTATTTGAAAGTGATCATGGGTATGGTTTTCCTGTGTGTAAGGCTGTTGAACAAAAGGGTTTGATGACCTAGAGAGGCCAGAAAGACTGGTGCTTACGGGGATAGGCTCAGAGAGCGGTTACGGTGACGATGTAATGGCCAGCTTGATAGTGGGCCGGGAAGGTTTTTTGCAGCATGTGAAATAATGGATGGCCGCAAATTAGTTCCAGAGATTCACCGTAATGGATGAACTCATCGTTGGTGAAATCGAACAGCATAGAAATGGTTTCAGCTTCGGTCACTGATACTTTGGCTATGCTGCCCAGTGGATCAATCTCCACGGTCACTGATTGGTTGTATTCATCGATACAGTACTGAAATTTTAGTAGTACACCGTTGATGGGTTCGAATGGTAGATTTTGAAGTTGATCGTTGATGATTTGGTTGAATGGGCCGTACAGCATGAAACTGCAGGTCTGAGGCTGGAATGCGTATGGCATGAGTACCTCCGGGTATATGTGATTGTGATTTTCTACTGTGGTTTGTGATTTGACCTGGAATAGCCAGAAGATGTAGCTGGGTAGGGGATTATTGAAGGATCAGTAGAGAGGCTGTGATTCTGATAGTGGTTGAGAGGTCAGCACCCAGAGTAGGTCTGGATGAGCCAGGGTAACTGCTTCTGGGATAATCAGCCATGTACCCATATCGAACTCTAGGTGCAATGCCTCATAGATTTTCAGGTTTTCATCATGGGATACCCACTCAAAGCAATGAGTGAAGCCTTCTTCTCCAGGCTGGATTTCATCAAGCAAATCACTGACCATCCCCTGAGGGCCGATGAACTGAAATTCTAGCGATCTGAGTTCATCGGTGGGTTCCAGCAGAATGATGGTTGGTGGCACATCAGAATCCTCGCTGATCTGGTTGAAACGGTGGGTTATGTATGTCATGAGGTCGGATGCTGGTATGCTGTTCAGGTGGGAGTTGTGGGTGATGAGTTGCATGGGGTTGTCTCCTGTAGTTTGTGAAATTACATTTATGTGATGTAAGTCAAGGTAAATTGCGGGGTTGTTGGATAGGTTCCATATCGGGCTTAGAGGCAAAAGGTGGCTTCTTTAAAAATAATAAACTCATGGAATTAAGGATTGAGTTATGTCGCATATCCGTTCAACACTTTTTTTTGTTAGTCTAGTTATTACTGCTTTGTTGCTTGCTTCTTGTGGTGGAGGAGGCGGTGCGTCAGATCCTGCAAGAAGTCCAACTTCTATCGTTGGGAATTATTATGCTGGTAAGGTTAGTTCAGGCTCTGGACTTTTTGCACCTTCTGGTGAATTCCAAATTCACTTTGCATCATCTTCTAGATATTTTTTGTTTGGTAGAGGTAGTGTTGCTGATACTAACGGAACATATTCCTATTCAAATGGAAAAATAAAGTTGATAGATGGGGTTTTGTCTTCTGTGACATGTGATTTAACTTTTACATCTGAAATTTCTGGAAGTTATAACTGTAGTGGTCCATCAAATTCCAAACAAACAGGGACTTTTGAATTAGATTCAGATAATGATCTTATTCCTAACTCTGCTGACCCTGATGATGATAATGATGGTATTAGTGATATAGATGAAAATAATTTAGGAACAAACCCCTTAAGCCGCGATTCAGATGGTGATGGAGCATTTGATGGTCTGGATATATTCCCTTTGGATGCATCTGAGTCTTCAGATTTTGATTCAGATGGTGTTGGAGATAATGCTGATCAAGATGATGATAATGATGGAGTGCCTGATCAAGACGATGCTTTTCCAACTGACCCAAATGAATCTGTAGACAGTGACAATGATGGAATTGGAAATAATGCTGAAACAGATGATGACAATGATGGGTTAAGCGATATTGAAGAAGGAAGTATCGGGACAAATCCATTACTTTTTGACACAGATGGTGATGGTATATCTGATAGTGAAGATATCTTCCCCCTAGATGTCAATGAAACATTAGATACTGATAATGATGGTGTTGGAAATAATGCTGATTCAGATGATGACAATGACACCTTTTTAGATATTAATGATTTTTATCCGCTTGATTCCTCTCGTTGGAAAAAAATTACTCTGGATAGAACAGGTCTAAATGGTAGCAACGGGTTTATTTTGAAAAGTGTAAATAATGATAAAACCGGGTTTTCAGTTAGTTCTGCTGGAGATGTTAACGGGGATAGTATTGATGATTTAATCATAGGTGCATATTGTGCTGATCCCGATAGTAAATTATGTGCTGGAGAGAGCTATGTTGTTTTTGGTAGATCAACTCCTTGGCCGGATGAAATCGAGTTATCATCTTTGGATGGTAGTAATGGTTTTGTGTTAAAAGGTATAAACCAAGGTGACAGCAGTGGGATTTCCGTAAGTAATGCCGGAGATGTAAATGATGATGGAATAGGTGATCTTATCATAGGTGCACCAGGCTCTTCTCCGAGTGGTACTGTCCAGGCGGGAGAAACTTATGTTATTTTTGGAAGGTCAATTGGTTGGCCCGCTAGTATCGAATTATCATCGCTTGATGGTAGTAATGGGTTCACCTTAAAAGGGATAAATGATAATGATAGAACTGGTGGCTCAGTAAGTTCTGCAGGAGATGTAAATGGAGATGGAATAGATGATCTAGTCATTAGTGGATACAATGCTAATTATACGAGTGTGACACCAACTGCAAGAGATACTTACGTTATTTTTGGTATGTCTACCGACTGGCCTATGAATATAGAGTTGTCGTCATTAGATGGTAGTAATGGCTTTTCTCTAAGGGTTCAAAGCTATCTTAGGTT
>Ga0233428_1003191_pt1 | contig 14324 bp, 8 predicted proteins | sample SI_118_April2016_4_FD_179890 | JGI IMG/M metagenome (GOLD analysis project Ga0233428, IMG submission 179890) | Seawater microbial communities from Saanich Inlet, British Columbia, Canada - SI_118_April2016_120_MG | ecosystem: Environmental > Aquatic > Marine > Inlet | place: Canada: British... | reverse complement strand
GTAACCGCATGCCTAGACGGGCTTGTGGGATATTGGACTCTCCAAGAAGGAGAAGGGGAAACTGTGGAAGACAGCGTGGGAGAAAACCACGGATTGATTCACAATGCAGAATGGGAAAATGGAGACCTTCACTTTGAAGAAAAAGAAAACAAATTCAGCTATATCAATTTGGGCAACGACGAAAGCCTAAATCTAGGAGAAGAAGATGCAACACTTGCTCTATGGGTAAAAACAGAAGACCTAGACGATACCAAAGGAACTTCAATAGTAAGAAAATCTCAAATAGTAAACAACGCATCGGTTGGTTACGCATACGGATTGATCAACACAGGGGGATGGGGTGGAGAAGGAATATTCTGGTTTATGGACGGAACTCCGGCCATTCCTAAAGACCAGCAAACAAGCACCAAAACGGGTTACAACGCGCAATACAGCTACATATACAACGGCGTATATGACCCTGAAAGCAATTCAGCCCTCCATAAAGGCGAAGTGAAAGATGGAGATTGGCATTTGATTACAGGAGTTATTGATAGGACAAAAGAAACAATAAAATCATACCTAGATGGACTCGACGCCAGTATGCCTACAAGAAAAGTCCCAAATCTGGAAAGTCTAAGTAACGATAGCGACTTGATCTTCGGCGGAGAAAACTTCAACGGAGCACTAAAAAATATAATGCTATTCAAAAAAGCACTGAGCGAATATGAAATCAATGATCTCTACGAAAAAGGCAAAAACTACAACCATTGTTTACCAGACGGTGGAGCAACTCCAGACGACATAGTAGTTAAAGTTGGCGATGCGACTCCATCATCTGGAGGTGGAGGTACTCCTCCTGCACAAGTTAGCTCCGGCGGTGGAGGTGGAGGAGGTGGCGGCGGTGGAGGAGCCGGAAGTACAAAAAAAGAAGAAAAACCACAATTCACAAACAGCTTGTTAATGTGTCTCGACACAACATCAAGGCTCTCATTTATCGACTTTGGCAAAGAAACACCCGACTTAACTCAAAAAGAAGCAGCCGAAAACCTTTCACAGTACAGAGCAAACAAAGACCGAGTGGTATCAGGATTTACTACAGATGAAGGGCGCGAATACAGGCCTCAAAATTCAATCACAAGAGCAGAGATAGTAAAGACCTCAACATACATCTCTCCCCTAAACTGCAAGGATGTGACTGCATTTATAGCAGGCCCAGTACCACCCACACCACCTGCAAGCACATTCTGTACAGATGCAGATGCAACAAAATGGCACTACAAGCTATTCCGATATGGACACGACAGCGGGTTGATAACAGGTTACAAAACAGGTGAATGTAAGCCAGATCAATCGATCACAAGAGCGGAAGCGGCAAAAATCATCCTCTCGGCAATGGGAATCAAGCCAAACCCAACAAAAATCCCAACCACTTCGTTCTCAGACATAAATACAGCAGAATGGTATGCCCCTTACGTTGAAGAAGCTGAAAAACGTGGAATAATCACAGGATACGAAGATGGAACATTCGGCCCAAACGACGAAATCATAAGAGGGCACTCGGCTCTAATGCTCGACCGAATTCTAGAAAAATTACTTGAGGAAGAAGAGGGATAGGTTATAGAGGATCGTGTCCGCCCTTACTCCACGGATTACAGCGCAAAACGCGCCATATAGCCTTAAAACCCCCATAAATAACGCCGTATTTGGCAACAGCTTTATAGGCGTATTCACTGCAGGTAGGATTAAATCTACAATACCCAAACGGATAACGCTCCTTCCCGCGCACGCTATGGTCATGCGAAAAATTAAATTGATACCAACGTATCAAAGCAAGGACCAAGCGCCGTGGCAAAAGCATGAATTTAATAATAGTTTCCAGGATATTGTTTAATACCATTCTTTATAACTTCCCAATGAAGATGAATCCCCGTAGCTCCATAAACACGTCCGGTATTACCCATCTGCCCGATAACTTGTCCTTGATCAACCCATTGTCCTTCAGTAACTGTTAGGTGATCCAGATGCGCATAAAGGGTCTCGAGACCGTTCCCATGGTCAATAATCACATGATTACCATAACCACCTCCCCATCCACCGGAATAAGCTTTTTTGACCGTTCCTCCACCCGCCGACCAGATAGGAGGTTTGCTGGTGTCTCCAATATCAAGAGCATAGTGCCCCGCACGATAACCTTGAGTGATATCACCACGTGTTGGATATATAAACGGCTTTGCTCCGACAGGGGCAGTATTAGTGTCAGAAAGAGTGACATTCGATGCCGCAACATTGGTGCCGCTAGAAGAAGCGCTGTAAGAAGGCGGAACAATAGGTTTAGCTCCAGGCAAAAACAAATGCTGTCCAATAGCAAGTGTATCCCCGGTCAAATTATTCTGAGCAATAATAGAATCAACATCAACTTCATATTTACTGGCCAACTTCTCAAAATTGTCTCCTTCTTTTGCAGTATAACTAATACCGTCTACAGGAGGGATAACGATTTTTTGCCCAGATACAATCATATTCGCATTCCCAATATTGTTCTCCCACATAATCGTCTCAACATTCAGCCCATATCTGTCCGCAACAGTAGAGAGAACATCTCCATCACCAACAGTATGTATCGCATAATCAGTCATTCCGATCCTACTCGCATTACCTGTTTGAGGGTTAATCTTCAATAAATAACCGTCATTATCAGCTATCAAAACATCCCCGGGAAGTGAATAAGTATCAATATAATCAGTTGCATAACTCATCGAAACAGTAGAAAAATTACTAACCGGAGAAATAGAACTAAGTATAAAAAGAGCCCCTGCAAAGATTATAATTTGAGATAACAATCGTTTGTGAGGAGCCACTGGTAAAACCTTAAAATCAAGTATACCCGTCGATCTGAGATAACGCACCGGCCAACCGGCCAATCCCAGAACATTGCGGAAAAACTTCTTCAAGATAGCAATACGCGAAAACGTCTTCAAATGACGCTCCTTCTGCGCAATTTTATTAACTTGTTCTACTTGGTAAACAGTGGCTTCTGATGTCATAACATTTTTTTAACGACTTATTAATTATGCCCATTTTCTTCTTTACTACTCAAGGTTCAAACATTGACACAAGACAGAAATTATGGCGTAATTGGCATGAAATGTCAATAGAAAATGGTTTTCCCCCCTTTAGCAGGGGTTTTTAGGCTCTCGTTTTTTTTGTCTCAAAATGACCGATTTTAAAAGAAACTTGACCAGGACACGTGAATGTTGTGAATGTCTATTGCTAAAAAAACTAAATCTTGATAGTCTCCTCCTGCAAATTTCTGCTCTATTATAATCGATGAATAGAGCTTAGAGATCGCCTTTAGATCCTAATCCATAGAAAAATGACTGAAGAAAATGCTTCTGCATACGAAATTATGGTGATTTTGGACCCCAATCTGGGAGAAGAAAACACCTCAAAAGAAGTCGAAAAAATCAAAAATTTCATAACTTCACTCGGAGGAAAAATAACTCACGAGGATGTTTGGGGACTCAAGAATCTAGCCTACAGAATAAAAAAGGAAGAAAGAGGTTACTACGTAGTAATGAACTTTGATTTCCCAGGAGAAAAATTGAAAGAATTTATGGACGAATTAGTCCTCGAACAAAATCTTCTCAGATATTTGATTACAAAAACGCCAAAATATTACGAGTTTAGAACTTTGGAAGAAATTGAAGTTGAAGCTGAAAAATTAAAAGCAAAATTAGAAGCTGAAAAGGGAGGAGAAAAAGAAGAAAAACCAAAGCCGGCTCCAGCTCCAAAGCCGGCTCCAGCTCCAAAACCGGCTCCAGCTCCAAAACCAGCTCCAGCTCCAAAACCAGCTCCAGCTCCAAAGCCAGAGCCAGAAGCTAAAGCAGAGCCAGAACCAGAAGTAGAAGCAGAACCAGAAGTAGAAGCAGAACCAGAAGTAGAAGCAGAACCAGAAGCAGAACCAGAAGTAGAAGCAGAACCAGAAGTAGAAGCAGAACCAGAAGTAGAAGCAGAACCAGAAGCAGAGGCAGAACCAGAAGTAGAAGCAAAACCAGAACCAGAAGCTAAGCCAGAACCAGAAGTAGAGGCAGAACCAGAAGCTAAGCCAGAGCCTAAAATCAAATTGGCAGACAAGAGCGAGCTAGAAGATGTAGATGCGAAACTTCGCTCAATAATTGACGATCCAGATATATCATTATAACCAAAAAAACATGAGATCAATAAATAAGGTCATCATCGTAGGGAATCTGACAAGAGACCCAGAAATGAGAGAGACTCCAAACGGTCAAAAAGTAACAACTTTTGGAATCGCAACAAATCGCGAATGGGTAACTTCAACAGGAGAAAGAAAATCTTCTGCTGAATTTCACGAATGTGTAGCATGGTCAAATTTGGCCGAAATTTGCTCGAAATACCTAAAAAAGAGCAAATTGGTATACATAGAAGGGTACCTGAAAACTAGAAGTTGGGAATCAGAAGAAGGAGTAAAAAAATTCAAAACAGAAATAATCATCAGAGACATGATTATGCTTGATAAGAGAGCAAAATCTGAAGATGGGAATGGAGATGAAGAAATTTTAGATGCTATCCCTGAATCTGGTGAAGTTCCACCAGAAGAAGAAGGAGAGAACATATTCTAACAATCAACTAAACTAATTACACATGCCAACATACAAAGGAAGAAGATGCAAACTCTGTACTGAAAAAGCACAACACGTAGACTACAAAAACGTAGCTTCAATCAAGAGATTTCTGACTAAATTCGGAAAAATAGTACCTAGATACTACAACGGAAACTGCATAAAACATCAAAAAATGGTCGCAAAAGCGATCAAAAATGCTCGAACAATGGCATTAATTCCTTTCATAAAGTAAGGAAACCCACAAAATTACACTTTTTAAGCCCCTGAAGATCCATACGGAATTCCAGGGGTTTTTTAGAGGTTTTACCTTTGATATTTAACCTGAAATATGATATAATTTTATGATGAAAAAAATATCAAAAAAACTAAAGTTTAGGAAAGCCAAGCAAGCTGAAAAAAAGCTGCAAAAAGCGCTGAAAAAAGAAGCTATTCAGTTGGCGAAAAAGGAAAATACAGCTTTCGACAAAGAAAAAGTTTCTTGGAATGCTCCAGAATATATCAAGCATCGCAAAGGTTGGATCTGGTACACAGTATTCGCAGTTATATTCATAGCTGGAGCGGGAACATCCTATTTGTATAACGCTTGGACTTTTTCTCTAGTATTGATCGTTTTCGCTGTGACTTATCTGGTTCTCGAGAAAAAAGACCCGAAAAGAGTCAAAGTAATCCTATCTAATATAGGGGTAAAAGTTGGTGATAAGGTCTATCAATATAGCAGAATCAGGGCCTTCTGGATCGCATACAATCCACCTTTCGTAAAGACATTGAATATCCGTGTTCACAACGAATATTTAGTTGATATAGAAATTCAACTAGGCAATCAAGATCCGGGAGAAGTTTACGAATTTTTATCAAAAAAATTGCCAGAAATTGAAGGAAAAAAAGAAGCATTTTTCGAACAATTATCTAAAGCATTAAGATTATAAAATGACAAACGTACCTGAAAATCCGGGAACCCCGGATAAGAAAAATAAAGAAAGAGTCAAAAAAGATCTCCTAAAGGAGATGAAATCAAGCTGGAAAAAAGGACGAAGACAACTCAAGAGAAAGATAAACCAACTTGAAGCTTCGTACAGAGATACTCCATACAGATTCTACCTTAATCAAGTTGAGAAAACTTTATTGGCTCCTGGTGATCAAACTTGGGAGGAAGTTAAAACAAAAATAGACAAAATAGAAACGTCAGGAAAATCTGATCGGGATAAAATAACTGAACTCGGCAATCTAAAAGAAGAAATGCAAAAAGAAATAGATGCCGAAGCCAAAAATGCCATAGCCCTCCTGGAGAAAATGACAAAAACAGAATACGACATGGTTACAAGAAAAGCACTGGCAAAACTGGAAGTATACGCGCCAATGTTGAAAGAAATGGCACAAAGTAAAAAAGGAGCCCCTTTAACAAAAATGTTCGCAGAATTCGTAGAGCTAACATCTCTGGGGAACATGAAGCAAGGCACTAGCAAGGAATACGTAGAAACATTGGAGAAAGGTATTCTCGACAGTGAAACCGCACCAATCGCATTTTTTGTCCTTACGATGGCAACCCAAAAAGTTCGTGACGAATTCACAAGAAACTTCATAGACAATCATCCGGACAAAGCGGTTTGGATGCTGGAATTGGGAAGCAGATACGGCTGTTTCACAGCAAACAGAATGAGGGAACACTTCGAATACTGCAAAAAGAAATGTCCAGAAGCACAAAAAGAACTCGACAACTTCGAAGAGAACAAAATAGTCTTCGACACAAGATACAACGCAATGAGCAAAATAAAACAAAGAGTAAGCGACCTGCATGTACGAGATGGACGCAATCCAGCATTAAAAATGCTGACATTTGGGCAAATGGCAAGGTTCATCGGATATATGGCTTCGATACTAACGATGGGTGCAAATCTATTGGCAAATAGAAAAATGATAAAAGAAAACCCGCTGGCGATAGTTAAAAATCCATACATATTGGGGAGTGCAGGAATATGGGCATATCTCCACAAGACAGGGAAAGGAGAAAGACTAAAGGATATGTTCGCAGGTAAATCAACGAGGAAAGAACGTAAAAAAATGAACGGACTATCAAGACTAAAAGAATACGCAGACACCTCGGACAGATGGTCATCATTCCTAAACAACGGAGGCGTTGAAGTGATGGTGAAATACGATTTCCACTTAAGAAATCAAAAAACAGTGTCAGGGATAATGGCATACGCTCCGGACTTCTTGGAATTCTGCGGAAAGAACGAAAAACAAAAAGGCACAGCACGAAAGCCATCGGAAATTTTCGCGGGAATGATGGAAAGCAATAAAGACAAAACTCAAAAAGAATTGGAAGACTTTATATACGTAATGAGAGAACTGAAAATCGAAAACAAAAAGAACTTTACGGATGCAATGGAAGAAGCTAACCAAAAACTTTCTTAAAACATCATGAGACAAGATAACCAATACATACAGGAACGATTCGTACCATTCCTAAAGGATATATTCCGAGATGTAAGAAAATCGGAGCAATCATTCTACGAATTTTTCGACCCGGACGCGAGACGAAAAGAAGCATTCAGAGACGATGACGACATTGATCAATATCTTAATGGAACAGAATCTCTCTTCGAAAACGCACAAGAAGCGGAATCAAAATCAGACCTCTTGGTCGACACAATATTCGCAAGAATGATGAAGGATTTTCACGATAATAATCATTATTATTATATTCCAAACAAGGACGGAGAATTTACATCGGAACAAGAAGAAATCTTGTTCAAATTAGCACAAACATTGATCAGTAAACACAACATAAAAGAAGAGGAATTCACAAAAAATCAGGCAGGAAAAGTTGAAAGAACAATCGCGGAATCGAGCAAGCGATTAACCAATATAGCAGGGTTACGTTTCACAGAAGGAGGAGAATTAAAATTCAATCCGCAAAGCGGACTTATAGAAGGCGCAGTGAGAAACGACGCAGATCCTCAAGGAGAAGTTCTCACAGTGAGAATCGACCCGGAAAATCCGGAAGTGATCATATTTGCAAACGCAAAAGGAGATATGGCATTCCTGATGGATAACACAAATAAAAGTTTGGGAACTTTCAAGGACAAAGACACTCAGAGAAGCAGTGTAGCAGTGATGCTTGCATCGGGATACGTACCAACTCAAAACAGCGTTCCAAATAAAAAAAGAGCACAAACCCTAGCGGGGCAAGGGGGTGTTGGACCGGTTCCGAAAACAACAAAACAAGAAGAGCAAGTGGAGGAGCCGGAAGCAGGGCTAGTAGCCGGAGCAGAAAGTCTTCCGGGAACATATGATTTAGCTGGGCTACCAACTGAAGGGAAAGAGAAAGCTGAAAAACAAACAGAAGAACAGGCTGAAACCATAAAAAGACAAGCAAGAAAACCAAAAGGATTCTTGGGATCTATTCCGAGAATAAAGAAATTAATGGGCTCATCGCCCATGGGGCTATCCGGTACGGGGGCCGAGGGCAAAGCCTCAACCGGTGGCAAAGCACAAACCGGAGGTAAATCTCCAGCTGGAGGCCAAGCACCAAACCAATCAAGAATGACCGACCAGCAAGAAAGACAACAAAATAGAAAAGGTATGCCGAGAGGAGGAGAAACAGCGGGAGCCCCGAAACAAAAAAAACAAAAAAAGAAAAGCACAGCGGGAACATTGGCAAAGGTACTGTTCGGTAGCGCGGCAGGAACAATAGGGGGTGTAGCAGGGGGATTAAGTTTGGACTTATTCTAAAACAACAATGAACAAACACATCAAAAAAATAGCGGTAATAATGCTCACTTGGGTGAGCCTGTCGATGATAATTGGGTCAGCGGAGAGTGCATTTGCGTGGGAGAAGAACAAAGTGGACGGTGTCTGTCCAGCAACCCATCCACAAGAAATTATACATCCAGAAGCAGGAGCATGTTCAAACTCCGCAAAAGAATGTTCCAGTACGGCAGGGAAATTCTACGAAGGAGATTCAGAACCCGCCGCATGTAAAGGAGACAGCGAAGACGGCGGATCAGCAACAGAATCAGCAATAGCCGCAGAAACATTACAAAAATTCATATCACTACTCCTGGCCTTGGAAGGAATGCTCTCACGTCTGCTATGGCCCATACTCTTTATGATAGGGGGCTTACTACAAAACGACATCCTGTTCGGAGGCGGAATGGAAGACGTCCTATATAACATATGGGTTCCAATACGAAACATAGTAAATATAATGTTCGTCATAGCCCTAGTGGGTCTCGCCCTATACAGCGTACTTGGCGTGAATAGCGAAAACAGCCAATACTCAATAAAAGCCCTCCTGCCTAAATTAATAGCGGGGATCATAGCGGTAAACTTCTCATTCTTAATAATCAAAGTATTCCTCGACTCAGTAAATGTATTCACAACGGCGATCTTCGCGATCCCGGTACAGACCACAGAAGCAATACTAGGGAATGATAATCCGGAAGACAAAGCAAAACAGGAACAATTCTGTAAAGAAATATATGGGATTACAAAGAAAGACGCCGGAGTTCCACTTAAGACAAAAGTGGAGGACTTAGCGGCTGTAGCTGTGGGGAGAGAATTCGGGATGGAAACTCACAGTAAAAAAGGAGCGGACATACTCGCGGCGGCGGCATTGATGGAACCTGCGGAAAAGAGAAAAGTATTTGACGATAGATACAAGTACGTAAAAGACAAGCTGGCCATTTGTATGGAATCGGAGAACAAACTCATGCTGAGTGATGCGGGGAAGGCCTTCTTCCTGGAATACGGCTCAAGCAACGCCGCACTCGCCATGGCGATCAACATGGGAGAAATACTCTTCTACAAAAAAGTATCAGCGACCATGGGTAGCGGCACAATCGAATCATTCACAATAAACGCAATATTCTCAGTCCTACTCTACGTAGTATATATGGTCTCATTCCTGGCATTATTTGTGGTACTACTGGCACGTCTCATAGTTATGTGGCTCGGGCTGGCACTATCACCAATAATTGCATTATCAATAGCCGTACCGATGGCAAAAGATAAACTCGGACTCGGTGAGCTAACCGAAAAATTCGTGGCTCACGCAATAGCTCCGATTACGATATCACTTACAATGACAGTTGGATGGATCATGCTAAAAGCGGTCAAAACAACAGTCTCAAGCAAGCCATCACTCGTATCAACGGAAGGCCTACTTATCCCGGCACTTCCAATCCCGGGGCTTGAAACACTGCAAGGACTACTCGTCAGTATCGCAACAGTTGCAGTGGTATGGATTGGAGTATTTATGGCAACCGACAAAACAATAGCAGGTAAATTCACAGGCTTCATCAAAGAAAAACTCGAGAGCTTCGGTGGATGGGTCGCTACAGCTCCATTTAAATACACACCATGGGTACCTGTCGAAGTTGGAGAAGGCGAAGACGTCAAAACTTACACTCCAGACGCAATCTTGGCTGGACTGGACTCATGGAAAAACAACGTTGGCAGAAAAGAACGAGAAAAATTTGGGAGAGACTTTAATATCTCAGGGATGGGGTCAATGGGAACAAGTGCAATAGTCAACGGAATGACAGCAAACGAATTAGCGGGAGTGTCTGCAAATAATACAATAAACGAGAGCGAACTGGATACATGGAACGATGAATTTAAAACATTGAGGACGAGCACAGCTACTACTACAGAGCTAAAAAATTGGCAGGAAGGAAGGGGAACACCCGATCAGAAAAGTTACGCAGACATAATGTTACCAATCATATTAGGCAGTAAAAAACTAGATGCCAAAAACGCAGAAAAATTAAAAACATTAGGAGACCGTATCTACAAAGCACCTGCCGCCTCAGATCCGTCGAGCGTAACTCCGGGCGGCGAACCGACTGTCCCACCTCCGCCAGCGCCTGACCGAGCCCCAACAGACGCCGCCAAAAACGCAATCACAGCCGACGAAGGACTGATGAAAGCGGTTGTAGGCGCGGCGGCGGTAGACCGAGCCAAGACAGCAGACGGCAAAATCACACAGGAAGAAGAGAAGAAATTCGAAGAAGCAATAAAACTAAAAGAAAGTATGAAAGTAACAGCGACAAATCCAGACGGCGCAAATATACCAAAACTTGCACAAGACATGCATAAAGCAAGCGGAGGCAAACTGACAACTGACGAAGCGGCAACATACTTCAACAAAGAAGTAGACGAGGCCAACCCAGGAGCTGCAGACGATGTCAAAGACCCAATCAAAAACGCATTCCGCGAAGCATACGTGGCAGCCGAAACACCCCCACCGGCCGCCTAATAATTAACACAAAATGGCTAAAACACCCAATACAACAAGCCCAGAAGAACAAGCCCTAAAGGACTACGAAATAGCCCATGAGCTCAAACAAAAGGAAAAAAAGGAAACAAAGCTTAAGCAAATTCCTGACTACATGCACGAGTGGGCAAAGAAACACAGTGGCGACAGAATCTGCAAAAACAAAACCGTAGGGGATCTATGGGGACAGCTCTCAGGTGGTAGAGTAAAACCAATCGCGATCAAACGCGCGTATGAAATACTCCACGACGCAAGCAAGCGAAACGACGAAGATTACGAACCATTATTTGAGCATCTTACAAACGGTCACTTCAAAGAATTCGGCGAAGATTTTCCGAGAATAGCGGACGCATTCGAAAGCAAAGATCCGGACATTCGCAAATTTGCGCGCGAATTTGTAGGACAAGAAACACTTCAAGGAGAAAGAGCTTTCCTAAGGGAACTCAAAAGAATCAAACAAGAAAAAATGGACGACAAAGACGTAGCCAATCAAGTAAGAGCGGCTACAGACCTAACAACAGAATCAGGTACAAAAGCAGAAACAGCGGAAGCAATGAAAGGAAGCGATCTCGGATTGCTTCCACGACCTCCGGAAGCAGGGAACATCCCGGAATCTTTCCGAAAACTCACATCATACTTAGAAGAATCAACAAAAAAACTAAACAAAGTCGATGACTTAGTAAAAGAAGCCAAAGGCTTAACAGAATCCAAAACAGCATTAGAGAAAAGACTAAAACAAGATCCAAACTCAGTAGAAGCTCTGCTTACAGAAATTATCGGAGACTACGACGTACTCAAAAGAACAGCGGAAACAATGAAGAAGACCGAAAAAAGTCCGGAACTTCTCAAAGCACTAAAACAATTCAACAAACAAAGACGCACATACTTCCGCGCTCAAGCGCCAGCAAATTTAGAAGCAAACGAAACTCTTCACCAAAAATACCTAGCCGCAAAAGAATCCAGCGCGGCAAAATCAGCGCTCATGGAGGCCGCAAAAGCAAGCTTGGCCCCATTACTCAAAACAACACTGGAACTTGAAGTCAAAAGAGCGGTAGACGAAGAGATGTTTGAAGCGGCAGAACAAAAAAGAGATGTCGATCCAAACAAATTCCAAACAGAAGCAGAAAAAATTAAAGCAAAATACGGACTTCAAGAAGTCCAGGCTCCAATGCTCGAACAAGACATCGTAGAAAAAATGAAAGCCCAAGCAGAGGAATTCATCCAATTTGAAGCCGCCAACGCGGGAGCCAGAAAGGAATACATGGACAACTCATTTGAGCTAACCAAATGGCAACATCTCTGTATAGATATTGCCGGACATGTCGACATGGTAGAGAAAAAATCTGGGATCAAGCTAACTGAAAAGCAAGACGGATGGGGATTGTATCCAAGACAAGTAACATTGGCATACAAAGATTACGAAATGAGAACTCGCGTAGATAGAAGCGCAATAGACGAAATGAATCCGGACGAAGACCAAACTTCGGAAATAGTAAAAAACGAAACTGGCCAGGCAAAAATCCGACGCCACCAAACAGCAACAATTAAAGAAATAAAATACGTTCCTCAATCATACGAAGAAGGAGAACCGGCGGAGGAGGAAGATAAACTCGCTTCAGCGTGGAAACCAGAAACCCCAAGAAAAGGCCTTCTTAAAATTACAATAGAAACAGCCGAAGGAACTGAAACAATGGGGCAAAAAGAATTCTTGAATTGGGTAGCGACACACGAAGTCCATGAAGAAATCCAAGAGCCAAAAGAAGTTGAAGAAAAAGTCCAAGAAACAACCGGCGTCAGAATGAAACTCGAAAAAGGAGCTAAACTTGTAGGTATCTTTGGATACAAAAGTCCTCCGGAATTCGAAGTAATAGAGATAGATAAAGTGGAAGGGGACCGAGTATATCTTACACAACCGGTCGTATTCCAATCAGATCAAGAAATGCCATACGCCACTTCTCTCCGCGGAGACAGGCAAAGAAAAGATCTCTCACTTGGCGAAATGTATAGCCTTATCGCAAGACGAGATCTCCTGCCTCTAGAACTGGACAGTGAAGCTAAAGACATGGTCGCAAAACTAAAAAAAGACCCAAAACCATTCTGGTTCAATTACGGAGCTAAAGGCGAAGGAGAAGCTCGTTGGCTACAACTAGACGGAACTTTGGGGGACATGATGGATAAACACGGCCCGGGAATCCTCACTGGAGCTACTGCGACGGCAGGCCTCACAGCCACTCAGATGGAAGCCTTCAAAAATCATCCGACATTCTCGGAACGTTTCCTCGACTCAAACAAAAAAAGATTCATAAAAACCCACGTCCCCGGCGCTCGCTTGATGCAACTGCAACAAGATTACGACATGACAGATATGGAGGAAACACCACTCCTCCCGCTCGGAGACGCGCCTGAAACTCCAAACGAAGACTACTTAACTCCGGAACAAAAAGAACAACTTAAAAAAGAAGAAAAAGACGAAGCCGCCGAAGCCGACGACGAAAAAGCAGACTTAGATGGCAAGGATCCACAGCACTACAGAGAAGAAGCCTTAAATGAATCAGAATTGGAATCAAAAGGAGAAGCATATATCACACAAGTAGGATATCTGCGAGGATTATGGCAAAGGACAAGAGTCCTTGCTTCAGATGATATATGGGGATTGATGAAAGCTTGTTACGAACACTACGAAAGACGATGGCACAGAAGGTCAAAGGAAAAATTCTCAATGGTCGGTGAACAACTGCCACTTGGCTACGGAACAGAAATGAGTCGTATCAAACAGCAAGCGGAAACCGAAGAGGTAAACCAAAACGTAGAAGCTATGGAAGACTGGGGTGTAGGGGACATTCAAGAAACACTTAGGAACGCAAAAAACATAGACCAACTCAAAGCTTGTTATCAAATCTTAGCCAAAAAAGGACACATACGATGGGATGATATTGAAATGTGGAAGAGATTGAATATGTACGTGCCAAACAGTAAAAAAATTCCAATCCCACCAACCGACAATCCGTACTTTTTAGACAAAAAAACAAACAAAACAGGTTTGGATTACTTGGAAGGAGCGATCGATTTCTTATGGGGACAAGGGTCGTACCAGGATTGGCATGCGGAGAACAACAGTACATACAACCAGAAAATTAAACAATATTGGGAAAAAGGTAAACAATTGGAAGGTGATCCGAAAAATGCAGGTGGTATAGTCTCGGAATTAGCAAGACTTCTCCAAAATCACAAAAACGGAGAGTATGTAGATCCGCACGAGTACGAAGGATTGATCCACTTTATCATCGATTACGGAAAGGGAACGATGGAGGCGAAAATGTACTACATCTTGGAAGGTGTATGTATAGAAAGTCCAACAACAGGAGAAACACTGTTGAGCTTCGACAGAATCGGTTCGATAAACGGTGACTACTTAAATA
>Ga0233428_1003176_pt1 | contig 14380 bp, 12 predicted proteins | sample SI_118_April2016_4_FD_179890 | JGI IMG/M metagenome (GOLD analysis project Ga0233428, IMG submission 179890) | Seawater microbial communities from Saanich Inlet, British Columbia, Canada - SI_118_April2016_120_MG | ecosystem: Environmental > Aquatic > Marine > Inlet | place: Canada: British... | reverse complement strand
GGCATTTTTGATAATGATGATACAACTTTTGATTTTTCAGATGAAATTTCAATTAGATATGTTCCTCTTTTCATTTCTTTTGCAATTAGTCTGATGATTTCTGGTGTTCTTCTAGTTGGAGTACATAAAACTACATAATCTGCTTTTAGAATTGAACCTACTAGTGATTCTGATACTATGATGTCTTTTCCTGTGACTTTATTTTCTGAATCATGACCTGTTACTTCAAAACCCTCACTGTTGAAATATTTTGTAAACCATTGTCCCATTTGACCTCCGGCCCCGATAACTGTAATTGTCTTCTTCACGCTAATTACCCTTCAATATGTCCCTAAGTATATTCATTCCCTCAATTAATGCTGTTTCTTCTTGACATGCAGAAATTCTGATGAAATTTTTATAATCTCCAAATCCTTCTCCTGGTGCTACAGCTAGACCTTTCTCAAGCGTACTATTTGCAAATTGGACCCCATCAAATCCTTCCTTATTGACTCGTGCAAAAATGTACATGGCCCCATCTGGCACTGCAAACTCTAGTCCCATATCGTTTGCTTTTTGTTCCAATAACTCAAGTCTCTTTTGTACTGTATTAGTATTATTGGAGGTATCTGCCTCTAATGCTTTCATGGCAACATATTGCATTGGTTCTGAGACATTTGTAAGACATAATGCTTCTAATTTTGCCATTTTTTCAATAATCTTTGAATCTGCTATTGCATATCCTACTCTAAATCCTGTCATTGCATGTGATTTTGAAAATGATTGTGTAACAATGCTTTTTTCATAATTATAACTTAGAATACTCTTCCAACCTGCTTTTGCATACTGCGAGTATATCTCATCGCTTAGTATGTACAAATCATTTTTCTTTGCAAGTTCTATGATATCATCTTGTAATTTTTCAGGAAGAATTTTTCCCGTTGGATTGTTTGGGTAATTCAAAACGATCATTTTTGTATTTGCGTTAATTGTATTTTCAATTTGTTTTAGTGATGGATCCCATCTCTCTTCTAAGGTAGTGTTGATGGTCCTGACTTTGATTCCTGCATTTAATGCACAATCCTTGTATGCTGGCCATGCAGGTTCTATGACTATCATTTCATCTCCTGGATTTAGTAGTGTTGTGATTGCTGTAAAAATAGAAAACCTAGCTCCTGGACTTACTATGATATTATCTGGTGTAACATTTGTATTGAATTTTTTTAAGATAAATTTAACCAACTCTTTCCTGAATACTGGCATCCCCTTTACTTGACCATACTTTAGAAATCCCTTATCAAATACATTTTCTAATGATTCTTTTACAATTTTTGGTGGTAGAAAATCTGGCTCTCCAACTTCCATATGAATAATTTTTTTTCCTTCTTGTTCTAGTGATTTTGCTTTTAGGAAAATTGAAAGATGTGTTTGTTTATTATTTGATTGAACTTTTACTGATTCATTTAACAAAAAATTTAAAAATTTTGTTGCAATTGCTTCATCTAGTCCTAGATTTTTACATAAACTAATTACTTTATCACGTAAATTGTCTTCTCGTAATTCATCTGTAACTCCTTTTCCTATATTTTTTTTAACTTCACCAATTTCTTTTGCAATTTCTGTTCTAGTTTTCAATAATTTTATCATCTCCAATGTGATTTCATCCATCTTATTGCGGAGATTCTCTATGTCTGACATTTTCTTATAAAACAGGCTTTATTGTGCCTGAAAGTAGTGCGTGATCTGCAATTGTCAAGGCTACCAGTGAATCTACTACTGGTGGTGCCCTTGGTACGACACATGGGTCATGTCTTCCTTTAACTTGTAAAATTGTCTCTTTTTTTGTTTTGATATCTACTGTAGTTTGTTTTTGTGCAATAGATGATGCAGGCTTGAATGCAATTCTCATAGTAATTGGCATTCCATTTGAAATTCCTCCAAGGATTCCTCCTGAATTATTTGTTTTTGTAACTATCTTTCCTTTCCTAACTGTATACAAGTCATTATTTTCAGAACCATACAACTCTGAACCTCTAAATCCTGAACCAAATTCAATTCCTTTTACAGATGGAATTGAAAAAATTGCTTTACTCAAATCAGATTCTAATGAACTAAAAATTGGTTCTCCTAATCCTACTGGTACTTTTGTTGTAATAGACTCTATGATTCCTCCCAAGGAATCTCCTTTTTTCTTTGCATTCAAAATATTAGTTCTCATAATTTTTGCTGTTTTATCTTCTGGACATCTAACTTCATTTTTATAAATTGAATTAATCATTTTTTCATTAAACTTTCTTTCCATCTTTATTTTTCCAATCTGTGATGTGAATGAATGTGTCTCAATTCCTAGTGTCACTTTGAGTAATTTCCTTGCAATGGCTCCTCCCATCACATGTGTTGCAGTTAATCTACCTGAAAATCTTCCTCCACCCCTATGATCATTTTGTTGATTATACTTTACCATTGCAGGATAATCTGAATGTCCTGGTCTTAGTTTTGTTTTCAAATTTTCATAATCTTTTGATTTTTGATCACTATTCCAAATTAACATTGTAATTGGAGCTCCAGTTGTATGTCCTCTAAACACTCCTGAAACAATTTCTACAATATCGCCTTCTTTTCTTTGAGTTGAAATTAAATTTTGACCTGGTTTTCTTTGATCAAGCATTACTTGAATTTCTTTTTCACTGATTTCTAATCCTGCTGGACATCCATCTAATACGGCACCAATGGATTTTCCATGACTTTCACCAAAACTTGTTAAAACAAGACGTTGTCCTATAGAACTTCCAAGCAACATAGTACCAAAGCTAAATGATGTTTATAATTCCTCATTCTAGAAAATTGACAAATTTTATCTCTTTTTCACTGAATTCTTTTGTTTTATCACGTTTGAACATAAATTACATTTTTATCATTACTTTTATGAAATAATTATAATATAATCTTAAATATAATAATTACATACATAATATATGTTAAAACGTGTAAATTCTAATGAATAATTTGCGCGGCCTTGCGAAAAAAGACATGTTATCAACGCTAAAGCGTTGCGGGTGAGGAGAATGCTTTTCACTCTATACAGGGTCGCGCCTTTTACTTTCTGTTGATTTTTTTAAAAACTGATTTATTGGATTTCTAATTTTGCCCCAATACGATTCATTTCTTCTACAAAGTTTGGATATGATACATTAACTGATTCAGGATCTGTAACAGTGCAATTCCCGATATGCATTCCAGCTATACAAAATGCCATAAATAATCTATGATCATTTTCTGAAATTAATTCTGCTCCTTTTTGTTCTTCTGTTGATTCTAAAATCAACCCGTCTTCTTTTTCTTGAACTTTGATTCCAAGTTTCACCATCTCTCTTGAAATAATTGCGATTCTGTCTGTCTCTTTTAATCTTGCATGCTTTACGTTTGTTATTTCAATTGGTGCAGTTGTTTTTAATGCTAAAATTGCAAGTGGCGGTAAAAGATCTGGTGAATTACTTAAATCAAATTTCCCACCATTTAGTTTTTCAGGTGATTTGATTTTAATCTCATCATCGTTTATTGTAACTGAAACTCCTAACTGTTCTAAAATATCTAAAAACACCTCGTCTCCTTGAGGTAAATCTCCAAGGTTTCCTTTAATTGTGACATCCTCACCGTTAAGTACAACAGCTGATAACAATAGTCCTAAACTTGAAAAATCAATTGGAACTGTAAATGTTGCACTCTTGTATATCTGTGGGGTGATGTTGTATTTTTTATATGGTATTAATGTTTGAACTGTAACTCCAAACTTTCTCATAGTTGCAATTGTTGCATCAAGATATGGTTTTGAAACTAAATTACCTTCTATTGTAAGATTGATTCCTTTCTCTGTCAATGGAGCGCTAATTAGCAATGCTGAGACAAATTGACTAGATAAATTTCCTGGAATTGAAACATTGCCTCCTAGAATTTTCCCTTTAATTTTGATTGGAGGCTTTCCATCAGTTGAGTCACATTGTGCACCTATGCTCTCAAGTGCATCTAATAGTGGCTGCATTGGTCTTTTCTGCAAACTCTCATCGCCTGTAAGTGTAATTTCATTTGAAAATAAACTTGCAATCCCTGATGCAATTCTAATGGTAGTTCCAGAGTTCTCTGTGTTGATTTCAGGCACATTTACGTCTAATTTTATGGGTTTTTCAGCAATAATTGTTGAATTTTGAGTTTTAATTACAGCTCCAAATTTTTTACATGCCTCAATTGTTGCAGCCGTATCTGCTGATAATAATGCATTATCCACTTTACTATTATTTCCTGCAAGTGATGCAAGAAAAATTGCTCTGTGTGTATAGCTCTTGTTTGAAGGACAAATTATTTGACCTGTTATTTTTGATTTTTCAACTTTACACTTCATGAACTTCAGCCTTTTTGTTATTGATTTTTGAAACAATAATGTTTCCCTCTAGTGCAGAAAATATTTTTTTAATACTTGCCTCATTTTCTTTTTTTGTCACTGCTGCAATTGATGGTCCATTTCCTGAAACTGATGCTCCCAAAGCTCCTTTTTCAATTAAACTTGTAATTATTTTAGGATCAGAGTTCAAAATTGTCGCAGTTGCCAATCCGTTAATTATCATTGCATCCCAATAGTTTGCTTTTTTTGCCAATTCCCATGCATTTTCAAATACTGAAGAAAGAATTTTTAGATTTTTTAGATTTCCTCTTTTTCTATTTTTTGGAATAAATATTACGGCAATTAGATTTGATGGACCTTTCTCAAAATGTATTCTTTTTTTCTTTGCATTATCTGTAACATTGAATCCTCCATAGTAACATGAACATGCATCATCATATGCTCCTGTAATACTCACTTTGGTTTCAATTGATGCATCAACTCCTGCAAGAAGTATCTGCTGATCAGTTAATTTTGGTTTGAATACTTTGGCACACACTAGTGCAACAGCTGATGAGATTGCACTGGAACTTTTTAACCCATAACCTGTAGGAATTTCTGATTCTAATGTAATGACAATTTTATTTTGTTCCAAATCTTTTTTTGGAACTATTTTTTCAACTGTTTTGTTGATTAGTCGAGAACTCAGGCTCTTGTTTTTTGATTTGATTGTGATTCCCTTACCTGGACTTGTTTCAATTTCTGCTACAACCTTTAGGTCTATTCCTAGGGTCGCGCCTTTCTTGTTTGCAATTGCATTTACTAGTGAAATTGCTCCTTGAACTGTAGCTTTTGCTTTTACCATCTTAGAATCCTCCTAACAATGCCTTTTTCATTGCATTATAAGGTGCTTCCATGTCGTGCCAAATTTCAAATGCCCTTGTTGCTTGACCTAATAGCATTTCATAACCGTAAATCACAATTGCATTATTTTCTTTTGCTTTTTTTATAAAATCTGTGTTCATTGGGCTATATACAATATCATAAACAATTGTTTTTTCATTAATTCCTACTAGTGAAATTACACTTGCTTCATTTTTTAGTCCTACTGATGTTGCATTTACAATAATGTCGTAATCTTTTGCTGAATCATTTACATCCTCAATTTTTATTGCATTTGCTGTTAATCCTATTTTCCCTGCAAATTCTGATAATTTTTCTGCATTTTCTAATGTTCTATTTGCAATGGTGATACTTTTTGCTTTTGACTTTGCAAATCCTGCAACAATTGCTCTTGCTGCCCCTCCTGCTCCTAATAGTAGTACTTTGGTATCTTTAATTGGTAAATCTTTTTTCTTAAATGGTTCCAAGAATCCATCCATGTCTGTGTTGTATCCTTTGAGTATACCATCATTGTTTACAACAGTGTTTGCAGCTCCAATCAAACTGCATGACTCATCTATCTTATCAAGATATTTCATCATTTCAATTTTATGTGGAATAGTAATGTTAAATCCGCTGATTTTTATTTTTTTTAAACCTTCGATACCTTCCTCTAATTCCCCTTTAGGAATTCTGTATCCGATGTATGAGCATTCTAAATTCAATTCTCTAAATGCTGCACTGTGTATGTTTGGAGATAATGAATGATCAATTGGATCCCCAATGACTGCAAATGTTTTGCCCATCATAATTTTCTGAGTTATATGATTGATTTAAACTCTCAATTTACTATTTGATTATTTTTTTAGATTTATGATTTTCTTTACTTCATCTATGCTAAATTGACCTGGTGCTACTGCCTTTCCTAATGAGACATAGGTGTATGGACTTCCTAGATATAGGCATAAAATTCTTGAAATTCTGCCAAAATCACCCATTGCAAATGATATTAGATTATTTTTTCCTTTTTTGCTATACAATTCTAGCATTCTAGTAGAATCATCTGTTGATTTTGCAGTACTTACAATTTTGATATTTGATGAAAATTTACTAATTTGATTCATTTTATTTTTTAACTCTGCAGAGTTTGGTGTCTTTTCAAAATCATGCCAAGACACAAGCAATTTTGTTTTTGTTGTTTTTAGATATTTAACTAATGTTGCATTTTTTCTTAATGTATTGAATTCCACATCCAAGTAAAATGGTGTATATTCTGAAATTAATTTTAAAATTGCAACTCTTTCCTTTTCATTTCCTGGAAATTTCCCCCCTTCTGTTTTAGGTCTTAGAGTACATACAATCCTATTCATATCTTTTTTGATAATCTCTAATGCGTCTGGTATATCTTCAATTTTTAAAAAATCTAATCTAACTTCAGCATAATCTGATTTTTTTAAACCAATTTTTAATGTCTGTTTAATTTTAGCTGGTGTTTTTTCTGCAATTGATATACATGTTTTGTACTTCATTTTTCTAGTATGTATTCATCTGATACTTCCATTCCAAAGTGTCTTCCTGCTGCAGGTTTTGAATGAACCATCACAACATCTCCTTTCTTTAGATGAGTAACTGAAACTAGCTGACCATTTGATTTTACAAATCTAATTGTCTCTGCATCTTGTGCAATAATTCCTCCAACTTCTCCATTTACTGATGCTTTAATCATCAACATTGGTCTTCTTTCAATTTTTGATCTTCCTACAGTTGCCCTTCTTGCTTTACCTTTGGAATTGAGAATTAATACTTCAGAGCCTGTCTCTACTTCTGATAAATAATTTGTTGTACCATCTGGCGATAATGTGTAACAATGAACTGCACCTGCATTGACTCTAAATGGTCTTGGGGATGTAAATGATGATCCTACTGATTCATTATGAACTAGAAAGAAAAAGTTCGATCTACTCCCAATTAACATTCCTTCCCCTTTGTGAAGCATTGATGCTGTATCTACACAGACTCGTTCTCCATCTCCGACTTCTTTGATTTCAGTTATTTTTGCAGGTTTCATCTCAAAACTCTTAGTTCCTAGGTATACCATTACCTCTCGAACTTCGTTAATTGAAGAGGTATTGAAAATTACTCCATCTACTCCTACTTCTAAAATGGAGAACATTTTTCTCACTTCTTCAGGTGTTTTGGCAATTGCAAAAATTTTAGTGTGAATTTTGTGAAGTTTGGCAATAATATTTTCTAGAGGAATTATTTTCCAATCTTTAACCTCTATTACCACAAAATCTAATCCTTTCTTTGCAATAGAGAGGACATTTTCGATATCTGTATTTGATAATATTTGAAATTTTCTTCCTATTTTTTTACCCTTTGGTTTGACAGCATTTTCTTTTTCAAGAACTACATAGTTTGCATTGTTTGATGGAAAAACTGTTTGTAGTTTTAATTTTTTCTTGCCCATTTTTTTTGGATCAAGATATATCATTTTGATTCCCTCTTCTTCTAATTGAGGAAGAAATTTAGCTAATTGTATCTGAGACCCTTTGGGTGAAATTATTAATTCTCTTGTTTTACTCAATTTTCTTCATTGCTTCCTTTGCTGTACCTTTTCTAAAAATAATTTCAGCTAATGCTGCTACCATTTTTTCTGGTGCTTTATGTGCAAAGATGTTTCTACCATATGTTACTCCTTTTGCTCCTGCAGTCATTGCATCTTCTGTCATTTGAAGAATATCTAAATCTGTTTTTGATTTAGGACCGCCTGCAATTACAATTGGAACTGGTGTACTCTTTACAATTTTTGCAAATGAATCTACATCACCTGTGTATAGTGTTTTAACAATATCTGCCCCACATTCAGCTCCAATTCTTGCAGCGTGTGCAACAATTTCTGGCTCATGTGGATTCTTGATGTTTTCTCCTCTTGGATACATCATTGCTAAGAGTGGCATTCCCCATCTATGACATTGATCTGCAGTCATTCCTAATTGCTCTAACATTTCTGGTTCTTCTTTTCCTCCAATATTGATATGCAAAGATACTCCGTCTGCACCCATTGCAACTGCTTCTTTTACAGTGCCCGTAAGCATTTTGCGATTAGGTGATAATGATAAGATGGTACTACTTGAAAAATGAACTAAAACTCCAATTTTTGGTGGTTTTGGTAATGATTTGAGAATTCCTTTATTGATAATTACACTTGTGAGTCCATGACCTTCACATTTGTAAATTGTATCTGCTGGATTTTCAAGACCTTCAATAGGTCCATTTGAAATACCGTGATCCATTGGAATACACAACATTCTTCCTTTTCTGAGAATTTTGTTAAGTCTAATTTGATTTCCTGATACCATAATTTGATCTAATTTTTATCCCTACTTAAAAATAACGTGAACATTCAAACAATCATTCGTAAAAAATTGAGCCCAAAATACTATTTATTTTTCTACCAAGGATTAAATAGAAATTCCAAAGGACCATGAATAATTGAGTCAGACTACCGAACAAATACAAAAAAGCGACATTAAAGATATTTTAGAAAACTCTCTAAATGGACAAAGACCTGGTCCTGAAGATTGTCTTAGACTCTTAGAGTCTGATGATGTTCATCTTATGGGATTAGTGTCTGGTCATCTGACAAGAAAACAATTTGGAAAAAAAGCCTCTTTCATAAATAATATTATTTTGAATTATACCAATGTCTGCATCACTGACTGTAAATTTTGTGCATTTTATAGATCCCCTGGTGCTGATGATGCTTACACATTAACTTTAGATGAAATTGAAACTAGGGTTAAGACTTCATGTGAGATGTTTAACATTCGTCAAGTCTTGATTCAAGGTGGACATAATCCAAATTTGAAAATAGAATATTATGAAGATGCATTTAAGATGATTAGAGAAAAATTCCCCCAGGTTGGAGTTCATGGATTATCCACATCTGAAATTGATATGATTGCTAGAGTTGAAAAATCTTCTACTAAAGAAATCTTATCTCGTCTTAAAGATGCAGGTTTACAATCAATGCCTGGAGCTGGAGCTGAAATTTTAGTTGATTCAGTTAAAGATGTTATCAGTCCAAAGAAAATTTCTAGTGATGATTGGATTAGAATCATGGATGAATCCCATGCACTTGGAATTCCATCTTCTGCTACGATGATGTATGGTCATGTAGAAAATAACAATGACATTGTTACTCATTTTTCTAAACTTGTTGCACTGCAAGAAAAGACTAAAGGATTCATGGCATTTATCCCATGGAACTTTGAGCCAAACAATACTTTGATGCAAGAAGAAGGAATATCTACTGATGGTACTGGTGGGGTTCAACTTTTGAAGATGATTGCAATTTCTCGTCTTATTTTTGATGGATTGATCCCTCATATTCAATCATCGTGGCTAACTAACGGTGTGGGTATGGCCCAGCTTGCCTTACAGTATGGTGCTGATGACTTTGGTGGTACTCTAATTGGAGAAGAAGTTGTCTCATGTACTGGTGCTCGTTCTACTGAATTGACTGATAAAAAAATCATAGATGCAATTCATCAAATAGGATATTCTGTAGAGGAAAGAGATAATTTCTATAATCCTATTTCTGTATTATAATCCGTATTCAGACCATCTGGAATCAACTAGATTCTTTGTCTTCTCATCTACTTTGACTTGTTGCTGAATTTCTCTGTTGTACCCTTCTTCTTTTGTTTTCTGAGTTGCATCAATTCCCATCTTTGATCCTAGATTGACAAGTGGTGATGCAGGATCAAGTGTATCAGTTGGTGTGTTGTTGATAATTGTGGTATCTCGTGCAGCATCTGCTCTGGTAGTTATTGCCCAAATCACATCATTGATGTCATGAACGTTAATGTCTTCATCTACTACCACAAACATTTTTGTCAGCGACAACTGGCCCATTCCCCACAAACCCATCATGACTTTTTTTGCTTGACCTGGATATCTTTTCTTAATTGATATTATTGCAAATCCTTGGAACCATCCAGCTGCTGGCATGCTAAAGTCTACTACTTCGGGATGTAACATTTGGATTAGTGGCAAAAATGAACGCTCGATTACTTTTCCGATATATGCATCCTCTAGAATTGGTTTTCCTACAACTGTTGTAACGTAAATTGGATCTTTTCTTCTCATAATCCCTGTTAGTGTGAATGTTGGGTATGGTTCAACTGGTGTGTAATACCCTGTATGATCTCCAAATGGTCCTTCGTCTCTAATATCTGCAGGATCAACGTATCCTTCTAAAACAATTTCTGCATTTGCTGGAACCTCTAAATCAATTGTCTTGCATTTTACCATTTTGATTCCTTCTTTTCTTGTGATTCCTGAGAAAAGATACTTGTCTAGTCCTTCAGGCACTGGGGCAATTGATGAAAATATTGTTGATGGCTCTCCCCCAATAATTATCGCAGTTGGAATTTTCTCTCCTTTTTCTTTTGAAAGTTCCCCATGATGTGCACCTCTCTTGTGTTTTTGCCAATGCATTAGTGCATGAGTTTTATCTATAATCTGAATTCTATAAACTCCTAGATTTCTTACTCCTGTTTCTGGATGTTTTGTTGCAACTAGTCCCAAAGTGATGAATCTTCCTGCATCATCAGGCCATGATTTTAAAATTGGTAAATCGTCAAATGATGCATCACTTGATGTAATTTCTGTTACAGGTCCCTTGATTTCTGATTTAGGAAACGATGCTGTCATTTTTGAGAGTTCTGGAAGTTTCTTAATTTTATTTAGTAATCCTGATGGGACATCCATCTTTGTCATATCTGTAATTCGTTTACCAATTTCAGTAAAGTCTGTCATCTCTAATCCTATCTCTAATCTTTTCATTGAACCAAATGCATTCCCTAAAACTGGCATGTCAAACCCTTTTACGTTTTCAAAAAGAATTGCAGGACCATCCGAATACATTTCGCGTCTCATTATTTCTGCAATTTCTAATTCAGAATCCACTGCTGTTTTCACCCTCTTTAATTCCCCATTTTTTTCTAATTCTGAAATAAACTCATGAATGTCTTCTATTGGCACATAAATTCTGAAAGACCATTCAAGTATAAGCTTAACTGGATTTCTTTTGAAACAAATTTTAAAATTATTTTTCTTTTTCTTTAAAAATAACTATTTCAAAGTACATAATAGATCCAATTATGTGAGAAATTATATGAAATATGCCCTCTGTCTCAGTTTTTTGATATTTTTTACTATGTCTTTTGTTGACGTTGATGCTAATGGACAATTAGATGATGTACCTTCTGAGACTGTGATATGTGCTGAAGACTATGAGATAGTTTTCAAACCCTCAAATAATGTGCCTATATGTGTAAAATCTTCTAGTGTTGAGAATTTCCTTGATAGAGGATACACACTTCCTATTTCAACACAAGAAAACCTACGTATTGGATTGTTGTTTTCAACTACGGGTGATTATTCAACATATGGAACTGAAAGTCAACTCGCAGCACTAACAGCTATTGATGATTTCAATGAACATCTTAAATCAATTGACAAAGGAGATGTGAGTTTAATTCCTGAAATTGTTTACCTCTCTACCAATCCTGAATATACTTTGGAACAAGTAAAAAAAATGCATATTGATGGAGTAGATGTTTTCATTGGGCCTCAAACAAGTGCAGAGCTTGAACTGCTAAAACCTTATGCTGATTCTGAACATCTGCTAATTATTAGTACGTCTTCTACCGCTCCATCTTTGGCAATTGCAGATAATATTTACAGACTTGTCCCTGATGATACGAATCAAGCTAGATTACTGTCAAAGATTTTAGAGGATAATGATAGCCCAACTGTATTGCTTTTAGTCCGTGATGACGCATGGGGAAATGGACTTGCTAATGCAATCAAAGAATCCTATTCTGGTGAGGTTTCACAGATAAACTATGATCCTGAATCACCTTTGTATGAAAAAACTTTACAGGACTTATCTGAATTAGTTACAACAGAATCACAAAGATCAGACGTAGTGATAGGTGTAATTGGTTTTGGCGAAACTGCTGAATTTTTATCTTATGCCATTCAATTTGATGTTCTTGATGATGTGGTGTGGTTTGGAACTGATTCTAATGCCAATGAACAAAAAATAATTCAAGATGAACAAATTGCCTCATTTGCACAAAAGGTTTCATTTCGAGCAATTCAGTTTGCAAGTGACTATGGAAGTCCTCTTCATGAAAATGTCGAGTCTAAACTTTTTGTAGATCTTGGATATTTGCCAAGTACTTACGCATATGCTGCATATGATGCTGTTTGGGTATTGGGTCTGAGTATGTTGGATACTGACAGTATAGATCCAAATGTCTTGGGATTGGCAATCCCTGACGTTGTTACTTCTTACAAAGGCACATTGGGCGATTTACACCTTAATGATGCAGGAGATTTAATATCTGATAATTATGATGTTTGGTCTGTTGTAGAAGGCAAGTGGTACAAAGGCAATTTTAGAGAAATTAGTGGAACTGGATTAGTGCAAAAAATCGAAGATGGAGTTATCCTTCAAGAACAATCCCCTTCTACCGAATCTGATATTGCTCTTACAGAACAATCCCCTTCTACCGAATCTGATATTGCTCTTACAGAACAATCCCCTTCTACCGAATCTGATATTGCTCTTACAGAACAATCCTCTTCTACTGAAAATAATCTTCTTGTTCTTGTATTGATTGTATTAATTATAATTATTTCATCTGTTGCTATATTTTCCGTATGGCGACTCAAGAAATCATTAACTCAATTAAAAAATTTGACTCATACTGATAAATCTGAACCAACGCCAGAACCTGAACCAACACCAGAACCTGAACCAACACCAGAACCAACAGAACCCAAAAATACTGATGCCATGTTATCTGCAAAAGAAATTCTACAACACTGTATCAAAACACACTCTTCACTTATGGTTGATAAAAATATAGAATTTTTGGATTCATCAATTAAAGATATTGAGATTAAATTTAACGAAAAACAAATTTTAGAAGTACTTTCCCCTTTGGTTAAAATGGCATCTGATTTAGTTGGCGCTTATGGGAAAATTGAGATTGGTGTTAATGATGATGAAAAGAATGTTACATTTTTTGTAAAAGATAACGGTGATGGGATTTCAAAAGAAAAACAAGATCAGCTATTCAAAAAAGATGATCATAATACATCTTCAGGATTAATGATGTCTAGACAGTTAGTTGAAGAAATTGGTGGTAAAATATGGGTGGAAAGTGTATCTTATCTTGGCACCTCATTTTATTTCACAATTCCCAAATCAGAATAATTTTTAATTACCTTTGATACGTTTAATTCCAATATTCTACATTGGTGGTAATTCTGTTTTTTTATCATGGCCGCCAGAACCAAATTTACAGTAAAAGCACAATTCTGATTCCATGTACTTTAGTTGCTCCACTTGAATTGCCCCTAGTTTTAGAGCAATTTTTGTGAGAATTCTGTATTTTAGTGGCATTGCAGGAATTACCTCTTCAGTGTATACTTTGTAATGATCGGGACAAAACTTGAGTGTGACTTTGGATGGTTCTTTACCTTTCTCATTTACTTGCTTTGTAAAATTGATCTGTTCTCGAATGTATTCATGTTTTGGACATGGACAATTTTTACCCCCTGGATGTTTGTATGCTGGTGTATTTTTCCAATCAAAGTCTGGGAATTCTTTCTCAAAGTCATCCATAACATCCACATACAATTTGTGCTTATAAAACTTGATCAGCCTTGGTTATGTTGATCAACCCAAATGTACATAAACCCCGCATAATTCAAGAAAATTATGGCAGCTGCTAAAAAGCAAACAAAGCAAGATCTTGAAAACAAGATTGCCGAATTAGAAGCAAAACTAAATCAACTTTCTACTCAGCTAACTGCAAAACCAGCAGAGACAAAACCTGCTAACACTGCAAAACCAAAACCAACCTTACCAAAAGGTTCGGAAGCAAAACCAGCTGAGACTGCAAAACCAAAACCAACCTTACCAAAAGGTTCAGAGGTTAAACCCGCAGAAACAAAACCAGCTAACACTGCAAAACCAAAACCAACCTTACCAAAAGGTATGGAGGAAAAACCAGCAGAAGTTCCAAAACCAGCTGAAACAACAACACAACCTCCTTC
>Ga0233428_1003174_pt1 | contig 14382 bp, 24 predicted proteins | sample SI_118_April2016_4_FD_179890 | JGI IMG/M metagenome (GOLD analysis project Ga0233428, IMG submission 179890) | Seawater microbial communities from Saanich Inlet, British Columbia, Canada - SI_118_April2016_120_MG | ecosystem: Environmental > Aquatic > Marine > Inlet | place: Canada: British... | reverse complement strand
CCATCCTCTACATTAATCATAGTCCTTACGTTTGCAGGGGTGATTTCCTCTACATCCCCAGCAAGTGCCGAATCTCTTCCGAGTATCCTATTGGTTGCTGAGACATTCTGCATCTTAGCGTATGTAACAGCATCATTTGCAATAGTTGTCGCCCCATCACTCACAGATGTAACATCGCCAGAATGATTTGGGTGCGTGTAATTTATTGTACCTGAAGCATCTACCCCTAAATTAGTTCTTGCTGTAGAAGCATCACTTGCTCCTGTCCCACCATGTAGTACAGCCACATCTGTTGCTTCCCATGTACCAGTTCCTATTGTTCCTACGGTTACTATTGCTGTATCACCAGTCCACGCTGTTAATCCAGCTGGCGTGACTACTCGTCCAGTATCGGTTCCTGTATTTGTTTCGGCAGTTGTTGCTAATTCAACCATACCAGAGTTTGTTGTTGATGCAACTTCAACACTAATCGTCACATCACCAGTTGCCCCACTAACATCAATACCATCTCCAGCTACTGCAGTTGATACATAATTCCCAGTAGTATCTGTTGCAAGGGCTACTGAATTAGCTTGAATACTGGCTACTCCTGCTTCAGTAATCAATACATCTCCGCTTACTGAACTAAATATAGCATCTTCTAAATTCTCAAAAGTTATTTTTCCAGAACCACTATCTGTAGCATCCACCATAGCTATAAAGTCAGCATCAGCGATAGTTGTTTCAGTAGTCAACTCGTTTAGATCAACTGCAAAACTTCTCGATGATGTTAGGTCACCACCACCACTTAATCCATCTCCAGCGGTTAATGTTACACTACTATGGTCTATATGCTCGTTAGCTACAAAACCAGTTGTGCTATCGTGAACAACGTCTGAACTTGCAAGGGTAATCGTTCTATTAGCAGCTATAGTGCCACCTCCAGATAGGATACCTCCAGCCGATATACTTACCGCTGAATGGTCAATGTGTTCGTTAGCTACGAAATTGGTTAATGAATCATGGTCTCCGCTAATAGTTATTTGGTTCAAACTCCCCGCTGTAGTAATACCAGCACCATCACCAGCAATATCTAAAACTTCTGTATCTAAATCTATATTTAATGCCCCGCCTGAATCTCCTTGGAAATCTAAGTCTTGAGCATTTAAAGAGGTTGTTACTGCATCTACGTATGCTTTAATTGATTGTTGTGTAGCTAATGAAGTTGCACTGTCAGATAGCATATTATCTTCATCTTTGATGGCAGTCATTGCAGTACCACTGGCTATTTTTATAGCAGTAGCATCTAATGTAGCGGTAACAGATACTTCACCTGTACCATGTGGATTAAGATGAATATCTCTATTACCAGCACCAGTATTTATTTCACTATAAACTGTAAGGGTTCCAGATGTTAATGCTAAATTTTGAGATGAATCTATTGTTAGAGCGTTTGATGATGCGTTGTCATCAATACCAGTAGAGGTAAATACGGATATAGTCCCACCGTCAATCTTATCACCACTAATTTGGTCATCTGCAAGAGTAAATGTTCCTCCAGAAACATCTAATGTTTTCCCACTGCCAACTGTAATATTTGTACCATCAACCGCACCGCTATCAATATCGACATTCGTCATGTTCCCATTATTAAAATCAATATTGCCAGAAGCATCTGCTGTTATAGCTTTTGATGCTTCTACAGTACCAAGGGTTGTAATATCAAGGTAATTTAATTCTGCTGTTGTTGCTGTGACCCCATCTAAAATATTCAGATCAGAAGTCGATAAAGTAGCACCATCCAATATTTCTAATTCAGCTTCACTCAATGATGCACTGCCAACAGTGATAGTACCTGTAAATGTTGGACTCGCTAACGGTGATTTTAAATCCATTTGTGTCTGTATGGCAGAAGTCACTCCATCGACATAATTTAATTCAGCTGTCGATAAAGTTGCCCCATCGAGTATATTTAATTCACTTGCTGTGGATGTTACAAGTGTAGCACCAAGTTTTAGACCTTTGGATGACCCATCATGTGAATTTATCCGTACAGTCTCACCAGACGTATCAATCGTGAATACATCACCACCGTCACTTGATTTCCTTATTAGGAGAGCTTCGGTGTCTGTAGTGTCTATTACAAGCCCGCCTTGTACTAATTCATCGTATGTATAAGTTGAGGAACCCTCAACAGTCAAATCCCCTTCTATTACTAAATCACCTGTTATTGTACCGCCAGCCTCAACCGTGCCGACCTTTTCAATCAAACCTCCCGATAACATCTTATGCCAACGTCATTCTGACGGTTGAATCTGTCCCGCCTTTTCGTTGTAACTGAAGGTACACTGTGGCACCTATTCCTTGGGGGATTCTTAAAATATAAATATCTGACCCACCGAGTATAAAGTGATTATTTGATGTGTTTATGGCATCTGAATCAGATGTAGCCCATGTAAAATATATATCATTATCGGGCTGTAGGTATACATGAGAATAGTCTTTACCGACTAATGTTGTTACTGTTGTTGTTGAAACTGTTAATGCTGATTGGTTGTCGTACTGTGCCGACGTTTCTGTATTCAGAGCTTCTACTACTGAATGTGAATTTTCTCTTTTAGCCATCTTGTTACTCCCAGTAGCTTACCGAGCAGGGCTTTCTCATAGCTACCTCGTTCTAATTTTTAATAAAAATCGTCGGACAAACTTTCCCTTAATTTTGAATCCGATATTGTATTTATGATTGTTGGTGCAGAAATTAATCTTTTAACCCTTTCGTCTTTGCACTTTGGGCATCTGGCAATCATATCTGAGGTAATAATTTCCTCGAATTTATGATTACAGAAATCACACCAGTAATCAAATCTTTTCACTTCTTTTTAGCCTTCTTGGCTTTCTTAACTTTGCCATCCTCATCACACTCTTTATAACCATCCTTTAAATATTTCTTCTTTTGTTCTGGTGTTGGGGCGACTTTTCCTATCACGTTCCCATCTTTATCTGTAAAATATATCATTTTATCTCCAAGTAATGGGCGGTCAGTTCCCCAACCGCCCTATTAACTATCTACTACGGATTAGTGAAATTAACAATTCCCAATGAAGCTGAACTTGCACTTTTGGACAAAGCAGTCCCGAAAAGTACGTCAGCAACTACGGAAGTTGCCAAGTAATCAATATCATAAGAACTTTGAACCCGTGGGGCAATTTGCATTGCGAAATAAACAGATTCACGATTAAAAATCGAAGCTGTTTCATCACCAGCTCCACCATCATCGTCCCAATCTACACTGACATGGACTGGCATTCCATATACAGCACCTACTTTTCCAGAAACCTGACCAGCTTCGTCACCACGTTTATCGAAGTGAACAAACTCATCAAGACCGAGTAAGTAGGAATATACTTCAGGTGAAGCATAAAGGAAAGTATCGCCATCAGAGTAATCGAAATTAGCACTCATCAGCTTTACCAAGCCACTTCGCAATAAAGCAGAAGTTAGTTGGTTAGCTGTCCCAAGTGCGGTATCGTTACCAGTTGCGGATTGTATTGTATCTACTGCAATGTAGTTTTCAACTTTCTTTGCAATAGCATAACCCATTGAACGGGCATACATTGAAAATAAATCGGCACTTTCTTGGACTTTCACGATGTCTTCGATGCGTTTAGCTTCGTAGTGGTGTTGGTCTACAGTAAGGTCGATTTTGCCGTCTGTGTTAGCAGAATAAGTCACTGCTGTATCTGCTGATTTAGCGGCGGCAGTTTCTTCTGTTACTTTTGGGATATGTAAAATGTCTCCACCTCCAGCAAGCATACTCGAAAAGTCTGATACACGATTTCTTAGGCTGAATTTTGCTTCAGCGTAATCTAAAATTGCGTTAGACCACATTTCGGGGATAAAATTTGCTCCAGTGGTTACGGTTACGTTAGCCATTTAATGACTCCTATCTTTTATAAGAATCTAATATTGCAGACCAATTACTACGCTTTTCCTTCATATCCATATTTTTCCAAATATCTTTCGATATTTTGGTATCAACCGTACCAGCACCGTCAGGTGGGTTTGGTTTTACAGATAATTCGTCAACTACGTTTAGCAAGTCAGTCGTACTCAGATTCTTAAATTTTTCTTGTTTAGATTCAGGAAGTCTACCCAAGGCTTCTCCTCGTATCTGACCATCCAAAGCATCATATTTATCTTTGAAAGGTCTGTAGGAGTCAACTTCTTTTTGAAGCTCGGCATTTAATTCTTGCCATTTCTCCTGCTCTGCGAGTTCTGCCTTCTTAGCACCTTCCTCTTTAAGTTCATAGGTCTTTATCTGATCACGTAGAACATTACGCTCATCAATGACTTCATTTAACCTTGAACGAGGTATACCATTTTCTTCGGGTTTTGTCCCTTCTTCCATTTTTACGTCTGTATCGACTGATTCTACTACTTTTTCTTCTGACATTTTGACCTCTTTAGTGAGTTGTTTAGTTTAGCAAGTAAAGTCTTGCATTAAATAGATACTATAATGTACCTTAATCTTAACTCTAATGCAAGAAAAAAATTACGACTTTAAAATAAAGTGGTTTGAATATCTTGGATACACCCCGCATGATGGGCAGTTATCCCTACATTACCCATCAAAACCCGATGCAAGATTCCATGTTATGGTGTGTGGGAGAAGATTTGGTAAGACTTGGGCGAGTGCTATGGAAGCTACTTACATGGCATCTCAGCCGAATAAGAGAATTTGGGTTGTCGGTATGTCCTACAAGAAGGCGAGATTGATATTTAGGGAAATCTGGCAGAGAATGGTTATTGGTCATAGCGAAGATATTGTACGTTCATCTGAGAAAGATATGTACATTAAATTCAAATGGGGGACTACCGTAGAGGGAATGTCTGCCGATAATCCAGATTCTCTTGTTGGAGAAGGTTTGGATTTACTCGTCATTGACGAAGTAGCTAAGATGAATAAGAAAATTTGGGATATGTATCTATCCCCAACTGTTGCGGGTAGGAAAGGAAGAGTAATCTTCATAACAACACCTGAAGGAAGAAATTGGATTTATGATCTATACAAACTTGGAGAGAGCGACGAAGAATGGGAAAGCCACACTGCCCCATCATGGGTAAATCAACATGAGTTCCCCCTCGGATTGGAAGACCCTGCTATACTTGAGCGTAAAAGAAATATGTCAAAAGAACTTTTTGGACAGGAATTTGGTGCTGAATTTTCAGTATTCCAAGGCAAAGTCTGGGATTTCGATAGGGAATTAGATTCTGGTGACTTCCCCTACGATCCCAACTTACCTACCTATTGTTCCATTGATTTTGGGTATCGAATGCCAGCAGTCATCTTTGCTCAAACAGAATGGATTGGGGATATTGAACATATCAGGGTGTTCGACTCTATCCTACATAAAGAAAATATTAAAACAGAAGATTTAATCAAGATGATTAAGATTAAAGGATACCCAATCACTTCGTACTATGGAGACCCTGCTGGTAGCTCTGTCCAAGGTCAAAGTGGTGCTGGTGATATGGAAATATTCAGACGAAGTGGGGTGAGAATATTATGTATGCGAGATAGATTGAGTCGCAATATCACTTCGAGTGTATCATACGCAAGGGGATTCTTTTCCAGTGCAGATGGGACACGGAGAGTTCATGTAGATAAGAAATGCACCGATGTAATACAAGATTTTGAAGAGTACCGCTACCCAGAGACAGAGGATGGGAAGCCCATTAAAGAAGAACCAATAAAAGACGGTTATCACGATCACGGATGTGATGCGTTTAGATACCTAATAACAAATAGATTTCCCATGAAAAATAAAGAGATGAAAAGGATTCAAAGATGATTGAACAATTGATTAGAGATAAACTGACAGAGACAAAACTTATGAACTCACAGGTTAAAAGAGAGGAAATAAGAAAGTTTCTGGACTATTACTCTGGGACTGCCACTGAATCGTATATAAAATCATACTTTTCTGGTGATGCTTTCTCTGAAATACCCCCCTCTGTTACAAACTTCACACGAAAGTTTATTAATAAGATAAGTAGAATATATACTTTAGGTGCAAATCGTACAGTAGGCGACTCTACAGAGGCATATAACGCTCTAATACCTACAAAGGATGTGCGAATGAAACATTCTGAGAGGATGACCCGTCTTTTAGGGACTATTGCCAATAGAGTGTTTTGGAACGATAATGCGTTTGACTATCGACCAATTTATTACTTTGAAACATATTTTGGCGATAATCCGTTCAAGCCAGAGGCTATTATATACCCACTACTGAATAAGACGGCAGATTTATCCAACACAGTTGGATTACAATGGGGGTATTGGGATGCAGAGAAATACGCTGTACTCGATGAGGATGGGAAGGTCTTAAATGAATCTTTGAATCCTTATGGTATCCTTCCTTTTGTATTTACCCACAGAGAGGATCAAATTGACTCTTTCTTCGTTGAAGGTGCAAGCGACATCATTAATTGTAACGAGCAGGTCAATATTGGACTTACTGAGATGAATCTTGGTATGAGATTTAATATGTTCGGACAGCCTTGGGTTAGAGGTATGAGAAGTGACCAACAATCCATGAGAACAGGCTCGAATGAGATTCTTGATATGGGTGATGAGGGGGAATACCACATTACTTCCCCAAGTGGAAATGTTGCAGAAGCAATAAATAATATTAAATTTCAAATCGAACTCGTCGCATCAAATAACCATCTATGGATTCAATGGGCAGAATCAGGCGGTGAAGTGCCATCAGGTATCTCACTAATGATTAAAGACCTTGAGAGGAAAGAAGATTACTTTGACGACATAGCCCTATGGAGACTCTATGAAAAAGATTTTTATTCTGTGGAAAGAACTATCGCTGAATATAATGGAATTATGCTACCTGAAGATTTTGGAATTGATTTCGAGGAAGTGGAATATCCGACGACTATACAAGACCAGATACTAAAAGACCAATTTAACTTGGAGCAGAATCTAATTACCCGTGCCAAAATTATGGTTAGGGATAATAAAGATTTAAGCGAAGAACAAGCACAAGGAATAATAGATGCCAACAGACAAACAAACGACAGCGAATCAAAACAGTCAATCTTTGCTCAATTCCGTCAGGAAGCTGGACAAAATCAATGACATTGAGATTAACTTAGAAGGAAGTATTGAGGAAATCATCGAAAATCCAGTTGCTTGGGGAGAAAGACAGGTCGAAAGGATTATCCTTCAGTATCAAGATAAATACTTTGAAGCAAAAAAATTAGGGGAGGATTTCTGGAATGAAGTTAGAGATAAGAGTCGGAGTTGACTTCGGTAAACTTGCCAGTGATATGCCAAAGTTAATTGATAGCTTCATATCGGATAGCTTAATCGGTACATCTATTAAACTGACGAAAGACAATATAAAGAGTGGGGGAGTAACTCCACCACTACTCCAATCGACGATAGATAGGCGTAAAAGGGGTAAAACGGGTACGAGGCACGGTGGAAACAGACCACTGTATGACTCAGGGGATTTGCACGACAGCCTTAAGAAAAGTAAGAATGGCATTGATATGGTGAAATATGCCCCAATTCACCATGAGGGGATTCCAGCAAGGATGTCAGCGAGACCATTCTTAATCATCCCCAAATTGGATACAATCCAAAAAACGCTCATAGAGTCTATGAAAACATCTCTCCATCGTAAATCACCACTTGTATTAAAAACGTAATTTAGAGTATATTATGGCAGACAAAGAAGGATTAGATGACAAAGATAGAGAAATACTTTTATGGATTGCTCTCGGATTATCATACGATGTCCGAATCTTCTCAGAAAGACTTGGACAAGAAATTGAACGACTTACACGAAGCGGTGTTAGCGAACAATCAATTATTGGGGTTCTTGATACGGACTTTAGGAGTAAGGGGCGAATCTTTGGAGAGTTCGTCAGATCGGTTAAACGAGGAGTTGTTGGAGGAATTAACCAAGCATTCCGCAGAAGCGGAGAGATGGGGCGAAAGTTGAGATGGATAACTGTCTCAAAGAATGTATGCCCTGATTGTGAGAGTAGAGCTGGAGAACTTGACACATGGGAAGGTTGGGAATCAAGAGGTATGCCCGCTTCTGGATGGAGTGTCTGTAAAGAGTTTTGCTACTGCCAGCTAATGCCAGAAGATATTGAAATCAATGATACAATAAAAATATGAAAAATTTTAGCATAAAACGATGGGTTTGTAATGAATGTGCATGGGACTGGAATACTCTTGCTATTGGTGAGACCAATGAAGAGTGTCCAGCTTGCAATTCATTCAATGTAAAACAATCCACCGTTTCGGCAGAAGATGACTTCCTCGAAGAAGTTGAAGAAGAGTTTGCCGAAGAATTAAAAACTGATTATTAAATAGTTTTTTAAGCATCGCTCATTGTGAGGATGCCAACTTGCATAACAATAGGAGTTAATAATGAAAATAGCAAGAGTACCAATTCATTTCAATCGAGATGAATTTCTAACACCCTTTGACACAATGTTTGATAAGATTGTGCAAAGCCAATTCCCGAACTTCCAAAAAGAATTTGGAATTTCATTCAAACACGGTTCTTTCCCGAAGGTAGATGTGGTTGATTATGACGAATGTGTCGTAATCGTTGCTGAAATGCCCTCAATGACGAAAGAACGACTCGGTATAGATGTAGAAGACGGAGTTTTAACGATTAGCGGGGATAAGCATCAATTAGAAGATGCAGATGCCCGTTATCTTGTGAGAGAACTCAAACATTCCTCATTTAAGCGTTCATTTAAATTAGGTGATAATCTATCAAGTGATGTTACTGCCAAATTTGAAGATGGAGTGTTACGAATCGAGATACCAAAAAAAGAACACGTAGAATCAACAAAGAAGAGTATTAATATTAATTAATAGGTTGAATTGCCTATTAATATATTAATTAATGCCTATATCCATATCAAATATAGACTATTCTTTGTATATAGTTTTATATATATCCTTTATAGTATATAAAGGGGTTAGTCTGTATTTGACATGGGTTTGATGTTCTCACCGAGGAGAAGGGGTACTAAAAAGGGGCTTACCCCACCTTGTAGATTTGATCTGGCTTTGGTAGGGGGGTATACTTGTAGATTTGATATGGCTTTTTCCCCATAAAGCCAATAATAATGAGATTTATGGCAGAATTTCGGTATTTTCGGATTTTACTACCTTTTCACGCCATTCTTTAATCTGATTTGGAGTTTTTCTACCTTGAGATAGGACTTCTACACCTGCCCTTATAGCTCTGGTACGCCATTTGGCAGATTCCCTGCGTTTTTCCATAGCATTCTCCAGCTTACGTAACTCTGCCTTCTCTTGAGCCTTTGTTTTCGGTTTTATTTTCCTCTCGTATATTGGCTTTTCTGGCATAACGGTAAACTCAGCTTCCTCGGCTTCATATACATTCTGACCTAAGAACTTCTCAAAAGGGCTTTTGGTGTTATTGATTTCGACTCTCTTTATAAGTTTACCTGAATGCTCAAGTATAAGCCTACCAGCTTGAACATTACCTGCTTCTGCTTCTCTAATCATGGCATTTAAGATAGATGGTAGCTTAGACCCGAAAGAAACCATATATTTCTGGTAGAATACCTCTACAAACTCTGGGTCTCTCATCCATAGGTGTATAGTTGATTTAGTAACCCCTGCTTCTTCTGCCACCTCTTCCATCTTGGCACTTGGGTATGCTGTCATAAACTCTAAAGCCCTTACTTTTGAAGGCTTCCATTTGTCTGGTAGATTCATTATAGTCCTTAAATTATTGTTATAATATATAAGACTTTAACTTATTAATACAAGTAAATATGACCTATGGCTTCCAATTCGACCTGAATCCACATAAGGCACTAATACCCCTATAGCAGTAGACACTAAAACTATCCCCTCTTTTCTTCTTAGGACTTTCTTTCAAATCCTTTTATAACTGGACTTAGAGTAAACAATGCTATATTTCATTTTGAGAGGTGCATGGATACCCCCACCATAAAAATCAACCATCCGCCCCTACCCTCTCACCTTAAAATTTAAGGTGAAACGGGATTTGTACGAAATAATTTAAGGTTGGCACGGGGTTATGGTCTGCACCCCAAACACCCCCAAATACCCCTATATATAGAAAAAAAAGATTAATAAAAAGACTTGCAAGGGTTAAAAATAATGATTAAAATCCAAACGACATGAGAAATAAAAAAACAAAAAAGGAAACAAAATGAACTACTCCGAGACATATACATTATTGGCGGCTATAGTAATTTTTTGCTCAGTCGCAATTTGCACCATAAACAAGAAAGGAACTGAATAAAATGCATTCACTTAATACAATAATCAAACAGAATAAAAGCAAAGCTATTAAACTAATTGATCGGACTAAGTTAGCCGGTGGAGTAAGTTTTAACTGTGACTTGGAAGTAATTAATATTACAGATGGTTTTACAGTGAGTATTAAAAACATAATTATCACAGACAGTGAGGAGGAAATAGAAAAAAAACTGAACAGCCTTAATAGATATGTATTGTCATTGACGGGCTCATTCTTTGGCTTATGGCTACATAATAGCAAATTCTATCTTGACGTCAATATTAATACAATGACGAAGGGATACGCAATAAAAACAGGTCAATATCATAATCAAGTCTGTATTTTTGACGAAGCAAATAAAAGGGAGGTAAAAATATGACAAATCAAGAAGTAACCCAAAACTGGATTAATGGTAAAATTGGCGAAAGTTTACACATGTCCACTGATGGGAAAAGTATTTTCTCTTATCAAATGAAAATAGGACAAACTTTGACTAATGGTGAAAAACAGGGGTTAAATGTTCAGAAGCCTTTTTTCTACAGTAAAACAACCTCGAAGCACGTGGGAATTGTGAAACGATATGCGGACAATATGGTAAACCCTGTAAGCATAAAAAGAGGGTATTCACTTTGGTACTTGTTCCCATAGGCTAAAAAGAGGATTCACTTACAGCAATGAATAAACCCCGTGTAAAAGCGGGGTTTTTTTGTGCCTAAAATCAATTCAATGAATATCATACCAAGTACACACTTAAAATACCATTTTTTGGCGATATTTGCCACTTTTACGCCCTCTTTATCAATTAATGGTATCAATACCCCAATAAGACATGATCCAACCAATTTGACCCCATTTCGAGCCAATATGAGCGAAATTAGACGGTGTGAGTATCCATATTTGAGATTTGATCGGATTTTTGAGACTTTGGGATTTTACCTATTATATCCTATTATATCCTGTTATATATCTCCTGTTATATTTTCTGTTATATTTTTGACTCTACAAAATTATTTTTATGACGACAGAACAGATATTTATAAAAAAAGTATTGACTTTTATAAATTGGGTGTTATAAACTCTAATAGTTATTTGGAAATAAAAAAAAGGAAAAGACAATGAAAATAACAGAACAAGAATATTACAATAAATTGGATAAAGTATCATTATTAGATTATAGAATAGATGTGAATAGGAATTGCAACTATTTTATAATCGGTAAAAATAGATATGAACTACATACAAGTATAAATGATGGTATTATAAATGAATATTATCAATTTGAAACAAAAAAAGGAATATGAAAATGAAAATAATAACAGATGGCAGGACATTGAGAGCAATGATAAGCAGGGGGTATATTGCAGAAGCTAAATATGGTATGTTTCCTCAAGTAGATCACAATGAAAATGACGATTGGAGATTCAGTTATAATAACAAGAATTATAAATTGAAATATTTGGATGGCTCTTTTTTCCCATTCGTGTTTGAGGTGAAACAATGAATCACTTAGTAATAGCTTATGCCATAGTCGTAACTATATTTTTGGCAACATTATACCGATCTTATGGTAGATTGCACAATGATTATATCCATGAGCAGGAGCATAGTGCCGATTTGAGACGGACAATCTTAAAATATCTTAGAGATAAAAATGATAAATAGAAATACTGAATCAATGGATAAGAAACTTATTTTAGAATCCATGATAATAGGCGACAAATATCACCTATTGAAGGAAAATGAGAATTATATAACATACCAGTTATTGAGATTGAAGTTATATATTAAACATCTAATAAAAGGAGATAGAAATGAGTAATTATAATGCAGTAGGCATTGCAGAAGGGTTCATAGAGGCTGACTCTGAGAATCAAGTAATAGAGGCATGGCAACATCTTGTTAATACAGGGTTGGCATGGACTTTACAGGGATTCTTTGGTAGGATGGCGAACCAGTTAATAGAGAGTGGAGTTATAACTCAACCAAAAGGAGAAGATAATGAATAACTATGAAAAAATAGCAGAATGGATAGTTTATGAATGTGATTCGCCCCAAGAAGAAGTGGCGTGGTTATTAGAAAAGCTATATGAGAACGAAAAACCAAAGCTAACATTTAAAGAAGCCTATGGAGATGTTTTCTGGATGTTAGAAGAAAGTGGGGTGGTGTGATGGATGTAAAAGAAAAACAAGCTAAACCTGAGTGTAATTATATTGACGGTAGATACGGTGATGGGTTTGAAACCAATGGAACAGATTTTAAGACAGTAGAGATATGTCTTGGTGAAAGGGATAATGATGAAGATTTAGTTGGTTGGCTCAAATTAAGGATTTCTTTTGGTCGTTATTTTGACCTAAAAATATCAAATAGTGGTGAAGATTTGTTTCAGATTGAGGACTGTAATTTAGGTGTATTGGTAGGGTTGCGTGATTTTTTGAATTATGCTATCAAAGATGAACAAGAAGAGGTGGCGTTATGATTGATTACATACTAAACCCATTCGTACTTATAAATACGATGTGGATGATAACACTTATAATTATAACATTACTTTGGAGGAAAAAATGATACAGACAATAGATGAATATCAATTTAGACGTGCTTTTGAATGGAGTGGGTTAAAGGATAGGTTCAGTTATAATGGACTGAGTGAACTATTCTTACATCTTAATGAAAGTGATGTCGTGGAACTCGATGCAGTAGCATTTGCCTGTGAATATACAGAATATGATAGCATTGAGGAATTTAATGCAGATCACAATACAGACTATGATGACTATGAGGATATTGATGAGACTATAGTTATCCCAATTAATAGTCAGCGTTTTATAATTGAGGAGTATTAAAATGAATATGTTTTGGGTAGCTACTGTAGGATTTTTGTTTGGACTTTGGTGCGGTATAATTCTGGCATATAGCAAACTCCACGATGCCAATAATGAACTTGAAGAATGTTGGGAGTATATTAACGAACTTGAAGATGATTTGGAGTTATATAATGCGTAATAGTGGCGTACTTTTCTGCCACACTGTCTGTTGTATTATTACCCAATAAGTATTAATGTAAACTATGAAAAAGAAGGAAAATACTCTACCATCCAAACATTGTGCCAATTATACCACAGGTTATATTTGTCTTGGTGTAATGATTGGAGTACACCTCGAGCAATGGGTAGATAGTGAAAAGGAAGGCAAGTTATGTCTTTTAAGAGATGGAAAGGAATGTGATTATTTTGACAAATGCGTTAAACCGATTTTATGAACGGACTCAGGGCGGTTTCCTCCTTTCTCCGCCCCCGTTCTTCAGAGGAATTAGATGAGTTATATAGGATATATTCCGAAACCCATTAGACACAATATAGACCTCTCACCGAGGGATAAGCTGATCTATTGTGAGATTACTGCCAACCTTGATGACAGGGGGGTATGTATTAAGAATAACATATACTTTTCCAATGTTACTGGATGTACGAAGGCTACAGTATCCGCATCAATGACTAAACTTAGGGAACTTGATTACATTGATGTTATAATTGAGAAGGAAGAAAACACCCAAAAATTCAAAAAAAGATATATTATGCTAAAAGCCGTGTCAAATCTACAAGGTGGGGGTAATGAGAATTTACAAAAAGCCGTATCAAATACACAAGGTGGGGTAGATGCCATTTCTGGTACTTCTTCAGAGGGTGGCAATGCTAAAGCCATATCAAACACAGGCGATGCTATTATTATAAATAATAATATAAGATATATATACTCTAATAAGAGGCATCAAATTAAATACAATGAAAATATTACTCAGGGGCAGATGGAATATCTCAAGAAGATAGTAACGGATTTTTATACTGCCAAACATAAACAATTCCCTAATCATATAAAGTCAGATTGGTTTGATGATAATACACTAACAGTCGGCTCTGTAAATACCTTATTCGATCTTATAACTATAGATGGGTGGGGTGAGAAGGAAGTTAGGGATGTTATAAGGTGGGCAACGGATGATGATTTTTGGTCATCTAATTTATTATCTCTCAGAACTTTAAGAACAAAAAGTAA
>Ga0233428_1003169_pt1 | contig 14392 bp, 12 predicted proteins | sample SI_118_April2016_4_FD_179890 | JGI IMG/M metagenome (GOLD analysis project Ga0233428, IMG submission 179890) | Seawater microbial communities from Saanich Inlet, British Columbia, Canada - SI_118_April2016_120_MG | ecosystem: Environmental > Aquatic > Marine > Inlet | place: Canada: British... | reverse complement strand
TACGACGCAGAGTTGGTCGAAACAACAATCGACACGATGACAAACGATATTGGCACCTTGGGCTTTGCTTTTGTCGCCATTCGTCCCCGTATCAACAGAAACAGGGAAGAGCGTACCGTCGATGTGACCTTTGAAATTAACGAAGGCCCACGCGTGTTTGTTGATCGCATCGACATTGAGGGCAATGTCAGAACCGCCGATGAAGTCATTCGTCGTGAATTCCGCCTGGTTGAAGGTGATGCATTCAATCCTTCCAAGCTGCGCCGTTCCAAGCAACGTCTTCAAAACCTTGATTTCTTTGAAAAAGTTGAAATGGAACAAATTCCAGGTTCCGAACCAGACAAGACGGCGGTCAAGGTCGAGGTAGAGGAAAAATCTACAGGTTCCCTTTCCGTCGGGTTTGGGTTTTCAACGACCAGTGGCGCCTTGTTTGATGTTGGCGTTACGGAACGCAATTTGATGGGTAAAGGGCAATACGCAAGTGTTAGCGCACAGATTGCGGCGCGCCAGTCCCGTATCGATTTAAGCTTTACCGAACCCTATTTTCTAGATCGCGATATTGCCGCTGGTTTTGACCTTTTCCACACCAGTACGGACAATCAGGATGCCAGTTCCTATAACACCAAACAGACAGGTGGAAACCTGCGGGCGGGCTATTCCATATCAGAAAACTTACGCCAAAGCTGGAAGCATTCCCTTAAACAAATAGAAGTTGAAGATGTTCCCTCCAGTGCTTCACAGTACGTTCAAGATGCTGCCGGCAAGGATTTCCTTTCGGAACTGACCCATGGTATCGCCTACGACAAACGCAACAGCTCAACATTTCCGACCGATGGCTATATCCTGCGTATGAATAATGCGCTTGCCGGTATCGGCGGGACGAAACGTTACTTGCGCAACACTATTGATGCTGCACAATATTACCCACTATACGACCAGTGGATTCTTTCTTTTACTGGCAGTGTCGGGCATATTGTCGGCATTGGTGAAGATGTTGATTTACTCGACCGTTTCTTCATTGGCGGTGACAATCTGAGAGGCTTTGCGACTTCCGGTGTCGGGCCAAGGGACAAGTCGACGAAGGATGCCCTTGGCGGGGAATGGATGTACAGGGGAAGCACAGAACTTACCTTCCCGCTTGGATTACCAGAAGAGTTAGGCCTTGCGGGCAAACTGTTTACCGATATTGGCAGCGTCGGAAAATTGAGCCCCAGCGGGTCGGATGTTCATGATACGGGGAGTTTGCGCGTATCAGTCGGCACCGGTGTAACATGGGTCTCTCCATTCGGCCCGATTGCCGTTGATTTTGGGGTGCCGGTAATCAAAGAAGATTTCGATGAAGACGAAAATGTTCGCGTTAATTTCGGCACCAGATTTTAGGAGTTTCTCGTGAAGAAAATATTATCCCTCTTGGCCCTTATGGGGTTGATATCTTTAACTCCTGTAAATGAGTCTTTAGCACAGGATGCGACCACCGGAATCAGGATAGCGGTCATTGATATCAATATGATTCTGCGGGAAGCGGCGGCTTTTAAATCCATTCGCCAGCAAATTGGCGCCTATCGTGATACCTTCCAAAGTGAAATTCAAAAAGAGGAAGAAACCCTGAGAAAAGGAAATCAGGAACTGGCTCGGCAAAGGACATTATTATCAGCCGAAGCCTTTGCAGAAAAGCGCCAGGAATTTGAGGCAAAAGTTGTTGCTGTCCAACGCCTTGTTCAACAACGTAAACAGAACCTCGACAAATCCCAGGCCCAGGCGATGGGGCAAATCCAGGATGTGCTGAACGTCATTGTTACCGAATTGTCAGTAGAGCAGAAAATTCCGCTGATTTTGCGCAAAGACCAAACTATCCTGGCAGGTACGGCATTGCAGATAACCAAACAGGTGCTCGAGCGCCTTGATGCAAAAATGCCATCCCTTACGGTTCCCGATCCGGCTAAATAAAAGGGCAAAACCCGGTTATGGCCGATCCAGTTTTTTTTAATGTTAACGGGCCATTTTCCCTTAAGGAACTGGCAGAGATAGCTGGCGGACAACTGTCCGATGGCGCTGATGGCGATGCTATGTATAGTAACGTGGCACCCCTTGGCGAGGCGGCGAGCACTGACATCAGCTTTCTGGATAACAAGCGCTATATCGAAAGCTACTGCACAAGCGCTGCGGGGGCTTGCATCGTTGATCCTTCGCTGGCATCGAAAGCACCAGATGGTATGGATTTGGTCCTGATGGATGATCCTTACCGGGGCTACGCAAAGGTCGCCCGGGCTTTTTATCCGCTGGCTCCGCTCGAAGAAAATATATCCGATAAATCCAGCATTGATGGAACCGCCGACATTGGTGACGGTTGCAGAATTGATCCGGGAGTTTCTATCGGTGCGGGCGCGCGTATCGGGGAGGCTTGCTGGATTGGCGCCAATACGGTCATTGGTGCAGGAGTTAGTATTGGCAGTAATTGCCGGATCGGCCCCAGCGTTACCCTTGATTTCACGCAAATTGGCTCACAGGTCATCATCCATACTGGAGTTCGTATCGGCCAGGATGGATTCGGCTTCGCCATGGGACCACAAGGTCATTTGAAAGTGCCCCAGCTGGGTCGGGTAATTATTGAGGACGATGTTGAAATTGGCGCGAATTCGACGATTGACCGCGGCACCGGGCCTGATACGTTTATCGGTGCTGGTACGAAAATTGATAATTTGGTCCAGATCGGCCATAACGTTCGTCTTGGCAGGGGCTGTGTTGTCGTCGCACAGGTCGGAATTTCAGGTTCCACCCGTGTTGGGGATTTCGCCGCTATGGGTGGTCAGGTCGGGATCGCTGGCCATCTTGAAATTGGTGCTGGTGCTCAAATCGCAGCTCAAAGCGGGGTCATGCGCAATATTGACCCGGGGCAAAAAATCGGTGGATCCCCCTCGCAGCCGTTCCGTGAGTGGATGCGTGGTATAGCGGCAATAGAAAAATTGTCCAAAAAGAAAGGTAGCTAGCCGTGTCTGAGGAAGTAAACGATATCGACATCGTGCGGATTATGGAGATGATACCGCATCGATATCCCTTTTTGATGATTGATAAGGTCACAAAGGTCATTCCTGACGTCAGTGCCATTGGCATCAAAAACGTGACCATTAACGAGCCTTTTTTTCAAGGCCATTTTCCCGGCCATCCGGTCATGCCAGGTGTCTTGCTCATCGAAGCAATGGCGCAAACATCCGCCGTACTGGTCATTCAAACCATGGGTGTCGAGTCAGAAGGCAAGCTGGTTTATTTTATGTCCGTTGACCAAGCCCGCTTCCGTAAACCGGTAACTCCTGGTGATTGTCTTTCGATTACGGTTACAAAATTGAGAAGCCGGGGCAATGTCTGGAAATTCAAGGGCGAGGCGCGTGTTGGCGAAACCCTGATGGCGGAAGCAACTTTCGCCGCGATGATTGTGGATAACGAATAAAATGACTGAAATTCATCCAACTGCGGTTATCGCAGAGGGCGCCGATATCGGAAAAGATGTTGTCATTGGCCCTTATTGCATCGTCGGCTCTGAGGTTAAACTTGGCGATGGCGTTGAGTTGATTTCCCACGCCATCGTAGAAGGCATCACCAGCGTTGGTTCCAATACCCGCATTTTCCCTTTTGCCTCCATCGGACACCAGCCACAGGACTTAAAATATGGCGGCGAACCTTCCAGACTGGAGATTGGTTGCAACAACGTTATTCGTGAACATGTGACCATGAATCCTGGCACCGAAGGTGGCGGCATGTTGACCAGTATCGGCAATAATTGTCTGTTTATGGTCGGTGCGCACGTTGCTCACGATTGTCAGATCAAGGATCACGTTATTCTCGTCAACAACGCCACCCTGGGTGGCCATGTGATGATTGATGAGTGGGCAATTATCGGTGGCTTGTCAGCCGTTCACCAATTTGTCCGTATTGGTCGCCATGCCATGGTTGGCGGAATGTCGGGCATTGAAAATGACATCATTCCCTATGGTTCGGTAATTGGAAACCGTGCCCGCTTGCAGGGATTGAATGTGGTCGGACTGAAACGCCGCAACTTTGACCGGGAAACCATTCACGAACTGCGTAGCGCATACCGACTGTTATTCGCCCAAGAAGGCACGATGGCGGAACGGCTGGAAGATGTCGCCGAAATGATGAGCGATATCGAACCGGTTATGGAAATTGTGGATTTCATTCGTGCCGATTCGTCGCGTTCAATTTGCCAACCCAGTCTGGAAGATGCAGCCTAAATTAGGGGTCATCGCTGGTGGTGGCGAGCTGCCTGCACGTCTTATCCGGTCCTGTAGGGAAACAGGGCGGGAATTCTTTGTTATTGCCTTTGAAGGGCAAACCGATCCTGCCATTTTTTCCAATGACGTGCCTCATGCCTGGGTCCGCATAGGGGCGGCAGGAAAAACCCTGCAAGTTCTTCGTGACGCCGCTGTCAAAGAAATTGTCATGGCTGGCGCCATTAAAAGACCAAGCCTGAAAGACCTGCGTCCAGATTTGTGGGCGACTAAATTTTTTGCCGCCAGTGGGGCGGCCTCGCTAGGTGATGACGGTCTGCTGAAAGCCTTGATCAAGGCGCTGGAAGGTGAAGGCTTTGGCGTTGTCGGGATTGATCAGTTACTGCCTGATATCATCGCTCCCAAAGGCGTCTATGGGGCCGTTTCACCATCGGAAAATGACCTTGCCGACATAAAGCTCGCCAGACAGGCCGCCTTGTCAATCGGGGCCGCTGACAAGGGGCAGGGCGCGATCGCCTTTGAAGGCAAGGTTATTGCTGAAGAAGATGCCGATGGCACCGATGCCATGATCGGGCGTTCAGGAAAGGGCGGAGTGCTTGTCAAAGTCAGCAAACCTGGTCAGGAAACCCGTGCCGACTTGCCCACCATCGGGGTCACAACCGTTGATGCCGCCGCCCGGGCCGGATTAAAAGGGGTCGCGGTTGAAGCTGGCAGGGCGCTTGTTGTCGATATGAAGGCTGTTGTCGAAGCCGCCGATCGTCAGGGCCTTTTCGTCATCGGTATAGAAGCAGAAAGCACGCTGATATATGTGATCGCGGGTGAGGCCTCCGGCGATATTCTGGGGGCCCGCTTGATGGCCCAGCTAAAGGATAAAAAGGACGACATTCAATTCGCCGGTATCGGCGGTCCGAAAATGATTGAGCAGGGGTTGCAAAGTCTTTTCCCCATGGAAGAACTGTCACTTATGGGGATTGCTGAAATCCTTCCGCACATACCAAAACTTATGGGGCGTATCAAACAAACCGTGGCGGATGTTTTAAACAAGAAGCCACAACTACTGCTGACCATCGATGCGCCGGGATTTTGTTTTCGGGTCGCCAAAAAATTAAAGGGAAGCAATATCAAGCTGGTTCATTACGTCGCCCCTTCGGTGTGGGCATGGAAGCCGGGGCGGGCGAAAAGGGTGGCGGCGTTCCTGGATCATTTGCTGGCCCTGCTGCCATTCGAGCCGCCCTACTTTGAACGCTTTGATCTGCCGACAACGTTTGTCGGCCATTCGGTGGTCGAAGGCGATGCCGATAATGGCGACGGGGAGGCTTTTCGCAAGCGTTTGAATATTGATAATCAGACACCTGTTATGGTGCTGCTGCCGGGGTCGCGCCGTGGTGAAATTGAAAAACTGTTGCCGGTATTTTGTCAGGCTGCCCAAATAGTGTCGGCCAGCCATGAAGGTATAAAAATTATCATACCGACATTGCCATCCTTGTCGGAACGTATCGCCGGAACTCTCAAGGACTGGCATATTGATGTTCAGATCGTTGAAGGGGACAGGGATAAGTTCGGTGCCTTTGCCGCGGCCGACATAGCCCTTGCCGCTTCGGGAACCGTCGCCCTTGAACTGGCAATGGCTGGCGCCCCAACGGTTATTGGCTACAAGGTTCACCCCCTGACGGCATGGCTTGTCAGGAAGATGATCAAGACCCCCTATGCTAATTTGATCAACATCGTTCTTGGCCGCGAAGCCGTGCCGGAATTATTACAGGAAAAGTGCCGCCCCGACTTATTGGCCGCAGCTTTAAGCGGGCTGCTTGATGATGAAAGTACTGCAAGTCAGCAAATAGAGGCCGCCAATCAGGCCCTCAAGCAATTGGGTCGGGGTGGTCCATCGCCATCGGGCCGGGCCGCCGAAACAATAATATCGATACTTGAAAAGGAACCAGCATCATGACCGCCGACACCGAAAAATTCCGCTTGTTACACACCATGATCCGGGTGTTGGATCTGGATAAATCAATTGATTTCTATTGCCGCCATCTGGGCATGAAGCTGATGCGTCGAACCGACTATCCCGGCGGTGAATTTACCCTTGCCTTTGTCGGCTACGGTGACGAAACAACCCACGCCGTGGTCGAGTTGACCCATAACTGGGGTCAGAGCGAGCCTTATGAAATTGGCGGCGGCTTCGGCCACCTGGCCATTGCCGTACCGGACATTTACGGTGCCTGTGACGGTATGCGGGCCGAAGGGGTAACGATTAGCCGCGAGCCGGGCCCGATGCAACACGGGACCAGCGTCATTGCCTTCATCGAAGACCCGGATGGTTACAAGATCGAACTTGTCGAAAAATCTTAAGTACGATCTTTCATCTCGACAAAATCACGCTCGACTTCACCAGTGTAAAGCTGGCGCGGACGACCGATTTTCTGGGTCGGGTCCTCGATCATTTCATTCCACTGGGCAACCCAGCCGACGGTTCTGGCAACAGCGAACAGGACCGTGAACATGGATGTCGGGATGCCCATGGCGCGATAGATGATGCCTGAATAGAAATCGACGTTCGGGTACAGTTTCTTCTCGACGAAGTATTCGTCCTCGAGGGCAATGCGTTCCAGTTCCATGGCCAGATCAAGCAACGGATCATTCTCGATACCAAGATCACCAAGCACCTCATGGGCTGTCTGGCGCATAATCTGGGCGCGTGGATCGAAGTTCTTGTAAACCCGGTGGCCGAAGCCCATCAACCTGAACGGATCGCTCTTGTCCTTGGCCCTTTTGATGTATTCGGGAACCCGGTCTTTGGTGCCAATTTCATCAAGCATGTTAAGCACCGCTTCATTAGCACCGCCGTGGGCTGGCCCCCAAAGGGAAGCAATGCCGGCTGCGATACAGGCAAAAGGATTGGCCCCTGATGATCCTGAAATCCTGACTGTCGAGGTCGAGGCGTTTTGTTCGTGATCGGCGTGCAGGATCAAAATACGGTCCATGGCGCGGGCCAGGATCGGGTTGACGACATATTCCTCACAGGGGTTGGAGAACATCATGTAGAGGAAGTTTTCGGAAAAACTAAGGTCGTTTTTAGGATACGTAAACGGCATGCCGATGGAATAACGGTATGCCGTCGCCGCGATTGTCGGCATCTTGGCGATCATCCGCGTCGAGGCGATAAAGCGGTGCTTGGGGTCATTGATATCGGTGCTGTCATGATAGAAGGACGACAGGGCCCCGACGACACCGTTCATAATCGCCATGGGGTGGGAGTCACGTCTGAAACCGCGGAAGAAATAGTTGATCTGTTCATGCAGCATGGTGTGATACATGATCCGGGTTTTGAATGTACTAAATTTATCTTCGGTTGGCAGGTCACCATAAATCAGCAGGTAGCAAACTTCGAGAAAATCAGATTTTTCCGCCAGTTGATCAATCGGGTAACCGCGATAACGAAGAATACCTATATCGCCGTCGATGAAGGTGATGGCGGATTCACAGCTACCCGTCGATGTGAAGCCGGGATCGAATGTAAAACACCCGGTCTCTGAATACAGCTTGCGCACATCAATGACATCAGGACCGGTCGTTCCTTTTAGGACATCCAGATCATAGGTATCGCCATTGCGGTTATCTTTTAGGGTAAAGGCATTTTTTTCCACGGGCGTTGGTGCGTCAGACATTTATGATCCTCCAGTTAGCGATTTTGTCAGCCGGTTTGATTATACACAATTTTTTGATACTTAAAGAACGTCATCTAGACGCCCCAGGGTCTCTTCGCGTCCCAGTACATCCATCACTTCAAAAATACCCGGCGAAACATTTGAGCCGCTCAATGCGGCGCGCAGGGGTTGCGCCAGTTTGCCAAGTTTAATGTCCTTGTCTTCGGCCAATTTCTTGACGGTGTCTTCCATCGCTTGCTGGTTCCATCCTTCAAGGGCGGCAAGGGTGGCGCGCAGGGAAGCAATCTTCTCAAGCCCGTCATCGGCGAGAAGTTTTTGGGCCTTTTCATTCATCTGCAGGGGCCTGGGGGCGATGTAGAAAAAGGCGCTATCGCTTAATTCGATCAGGGTCTTGGCGCGTTCTTTCAGGCCGTCCATGGCTTTTGCGAGCAGTTCCATTTCCGCCCCGGACAAGTCCCGGCCAAGGCGCTCGCCTAAAGCCGGTGCAATCAGTTCTACAAGCCGGGATGATGACGCTTCGCGCATGTATTGGGCGTTGAGGCTGGTCAGTTTGGCGACATCAAAGCGCGATGGCGATTTGCCGACCCCTGCAAGGTCGAACCACTCAATGGCCTTGTCGGTGGGGATGAACTCTTCATCACCGTGAGCCCAGCCAAGGCGTAGCAGGTAATTACGCATGGCTTCAGGCAGGAAACCGTCGTCTCGATAGGTTTCAACACCCAGCGCTCCGTGGCGTTTGGAAAGTTTCGCGCCATCGGCCCCGTGAATAAGGGGAATATGGGCGAATTCAGGGACGTTCCAGCCCAGCGCTAGGTAAAGCTGGTACTGGCGAAAGGCGTTGGTCAGGTGGTCATCTCCACGGATAACATGTGTGACACCCATATCGTGGTCATCGACGACAACGGCCAGCATGTAGGTCGGGGTACCATCGGCGCGCAACAGAACCATGTCATCAAGCTGGTCGTTAGCAACCTTGACCTGACCCTGGACCAGATCATTGATGATACTCTCACCCTCCCGGGGGGCCTTCAGGCGGATAACCGGATCAACACCCACGGGCGCATCTTCAGGCGATTTATCACGCCAGCGCCCGTCATAACGCATGGGGCGGCCTTCATTACGGGCCAACTCGCGCATTTCAGTAAGTTCTTCGGGCGAGCAATAACATTTGTATGCCTTGCCATCCGCCAGTAGCTGATCAACCGCTTTGCGGTGCTCATCAGCGCGGGAAAATTGCGAGATCGCCTCGCCGTCCCAGTCCAGTTCCATCCAATTCATGCCGGCGTAGATGGCCTGAACCGCCTCTTCCGTTGAGCGTTTGCGGTCTGTGTCTTCAACCCGCAGCAGGAATTTACCACCATGATGGCGAGCGAAGAGCCAGTTGAACAGGGCCGTGCGAGCACCGCCAATATGGAGGAACCCTGTCGGGGAAGGCGCAAAGCGTGTAATGATCGTCATGAAGGTATCAGTTTCAAAAATGGGAACATTTGTGATTTGATAGTGAAGGAAGCCTGTGAGGCCTCCGGGAATCATTATTTATCACATTCTGTTAGCAGTTGCAGCAAAATATTTTCAAAATGGTGGGTAAGCTGCTGAAAACAAGCAATAAGTATAGATTATTTTTTGAACGGGAACAAAGTCGCCTGGTGCTTTGGACGCCTGTAGCGTTGGGCGCGGGAATTGCCTTTTATTTTAATCTGAACGTCGAACCGCCGCTGTGGTCAGGGGTTTCATGCTTGCTTGTCATGCTGCTTGCCCTGTTTATGACCCGGGGCCGCGATACGCCGCTTTTGGCTGTTGTGTGCATAAGCGTTTCCCTTGCCTGTCTCGGGTTTGGTGCGGCTCAGTGGCGGACCGCCTTTGTCGGCGCTCCGGTTCTGATCAGGGCGGTGGGGCCAACCAGTGTTGAGGGACGTATCGTCAGATTGGAAATCAGGATTAAGGGGGACAGGGTAACCCTGGAAAAGCCAAGGATCGGCGGGGTTGGCCCTGAAATGACGCCTGAAAAAATCCGTATCGTGTTGAGCGGGACACAACCGGCCTTACAGACCGGCGACTGGATACGGGTCCGCGCCAAATTGGCACCACCGCCGGGCCCGGCCGCACCTGGTGCCTTTGATTTCCAGCGCCGACTGTATTTTTCAGGAATCGGCGGTGTTGGTTTTTCTTACGGAGCGGCCAAGGTGACAGCAAGGGCCAGTGATGTCAGTTCACCAAATCCGCTACATGCGACATTGTTGAGCCTGTCACGGTTGCGCAGTTTGATCGGCAAGCGTGTTCTTGAGGCATTTGCGGAACCTGACCAAATAGCCCAGGGTGCGGTTATCCAGGCGTTGATGACTGGTGAGCGCGGGGCCATACCTGAGCAGGTGCTTGTGGATTTTCGGGATTCCGGAATTGCCCACCTTCTGGCTATTTCCGGCCTTCATATTGGCCTAGTTGCGGGAATCGTCTTCGTAGGGTTCAGGGGCTTGTTAGCGCTTTTTCAACCCCTGGCGCTTACCTATCCAATAAAGAAATGGGCGGCGCTTATGGCCCTTGTTTGCGCATTTTGCTACGCCCTGATTGCCGGGGCGACTGTACCGACAATGCGGGCGTTTCTCATGATCGGGGTGGTTTTGCTGGCTGTTGTCTTTGAACGCCGGGGCCTGTCACTCAGGCTGATCGCCTTTGCAGCCTGCGTTATTCTGTTAATCAAACCAGAAAGCTTGCTCGGGGCCAGTTTCCAGTTGTCATTTGCCGCCGTGACGGCGCTTGTCGCGGCTTACGAGGCACTGTCGGAAAGTCGGTGGAGAAAAGCAAGAAGCGGCAAGGGCAGGGGGTTAACCTCACAATTGCTGCTCTATATTGGCGGTGTCGCCTTGACAACCCTGATTGCCGGATCGGCGACGGCGCCCTTTGCCGCTTTTCACTTCAACCGGTTTGCCGACTTTAGCCTCGCCGCCAATCTGCTGGCGGTACCGCTCACGGCTCTCTGGATTATGCCCTGGGCCGTGGTTGCCTTCGCCCTGATGCCGTTCGGGCTTGAATATCTGGCCCTGGTGCCCATGGGGGCCGGGGTTGGCGCGGTGATAGACATTGCCCACGAGGTCGCGTCATGGCCCGGTGCGGTAACATTGCTTCCGGCCATGGAAACCTGGGCCCTGGCCGTAATTACCCTTGGCGGCCTTTGGTTCTGCTTGTGGCGAAAAGCATGGCGATGGTTCGGCTTGTCAGGAATTGTCGCCGGGCTGGCTTCGCTGCTTTGGGTGCAAAGCCCGGATATTCTCATTGATGGCAAAGGCCGCTTGTTGGCGCTTGGGAATGATGACGGAAAAATATCTGTCTCCTCCCTGAAAACAGCGAAATTTACCCGCGATGTCTGGCTCAGAAGGGCGGCCCAGGATCAGGCAAAGCCATGGTCAGAATTGGAAAATGAAAAACCGGGAACGCTGAGTTGTGATCTCCTTGGCTGTATTTATCAGATCAGAGGACAAAACGTTGCCCTTGTCCGCCGTGTCGGGGCTGTCGAGGAAGATTGTCGAAGCGCCGATATCGTGATCGCAAGTGTACCAGTTCGCATTGCTTGCGCTCACCCGCGGCTGGTTATTGATCGCTTCGACTTATGGCGCAATGGTGCCCACGCTTTCTGGTTTGAAGACAACGGCACAGTCCGTGTTGAAACAGTCAATACAAGCAGAGGAAAAAGACCCTGGGTGCATCGGCCGACAAGACGCACGCCCCCGGCAAATGAACCTGGAACATAGATTTTCAGGACTCCTGATTTCGCGGAGGTGACGGAGGTTTTTTCTAATACTTGCGCAGCAAGCCGACAAGCTGGCCCTGTACCTTTACCCGGTCAGGGCCAAAAATACGGGTTTCAAAATCCTTGTTGGCGGCCTCTAAGGCGATTGAATTTCCCTTACGACGCAAGCGTTTCAGGGTTACTTCTTCATTGTCGATGATGGCAACGACGATAGCGCCGTTTTCGGCATTGTCAGCGTGACGGATAATCACCGTATCGCCATCGTGAATGCCTTCATCGATCATCGACTCGCCATCGATTTCAAGTGCGTAATGCTTGCCCTTGCCAATCATGTCGGCCGGGATAGCAATTGAGTTTGATGGGTGATCAACGGCTTCAATAGGCAGCCCGGCGGCAATTTTCTCATAGCGGGGAATGTGCACGGTACCACTCTCGTCAACAGAACTTGAAACCGGTTCCGCCCCGGATATTTTAAAGTCGCCCTGAATAACGTTGGGTTTGAAGCCCTCGTTTTCCGTGCGATTGCCCGTGGGTTCCATATTTTCAGGACGGCGCAGAATTTCAAGGGCGCGGGCCCGGTGTGGCAATCGGCGGATAAAACCACGCTCTTCAAGCCCGGTGATCAGGCGGTGAATGCCGGATTTTGAGGCCAGTCCCAGTGCGTCTTTCATTTCATCGAAGGAGGGGGATACGCCGCTTTCCTTAAGACGTTGATCGATGAAAAGCAGAAGTTCGCACTGTTTTTTCGTTAACATGATGGACGGCTCTCCGCTAAAGAGGTTTTCCACATCCTGTATGCCGTTTAAGGACATCATCAAGATATAGAACAAAAGCAAAACGTTATTAATGTTGTACTTTTGTTCTCATCGCCCGTCAAGGCACAAAATTGCCCTTATGGGATGTTTTTTTAGAGTGAGAGCACGGAACCGCGCAGCAGCATGATATCAACCCGCTCTCCGGCCTTAACCGGTTCGGCATGGGGTTTTCTGACGATCAGGCAATCGGCTTCGGCGAAACGAGCCTGCATGGCGCTGTCCTGTTTACTAAACGGCATAGCGACAAGCTCCCCCTCGGGCCCGCTTTCAAGACGGGCGCGAAGGTAGTCCTGGCGCAGGTCGTTGGCGTCAATATCCTGGCCCAGGACAACACTTTGCAGGGGGGTTTCGTCAGCTGATATGCCAAGCATAATGGCCAAGGCCGTTTTAAGAAAAAGCATGGAGCAGACGCCGGTAGAAACCGGATTTCCCGGCATTCCGAAGACGACCAATTCATCAATCTTGCCAAACAGCAACGGTTTGCCGGGACGCATGGCGATTTTGTGAAAGATCTGTTTTAAGCCCTTTTCCTTAAGCACCTTGCCAACCAGATCATAATCGCCGACCGAAACCCCGCCGATGGTGACCAGAACGTCACAGTCCATGGCCCCTTCAAGGGCTGCGTGCAATTGCTCTTCACTATCCCCGGCAATTCCCATAACGACCGGCTCGCCACCCATGGCGATGACGTAGGAATGCAGCGCGAAACTGTTTGACGAGATAATTTGCGACGGGCCAAGCACGTCCCCGGGCATGGCGACTTCGTTACCGGTTGCCAGAATGGCGACGCGGGGTTTGCGGCGTACCGGAAGCGAGGCCAGGTTCATGGCCGCAGCCAGGCCGATGTGACGGGCGCCAAGAACCGTCCCGGCCTTAATCAGCACATCGCCATCAGCAAAATCCATTCCGGCAGCGCGAACGAAATGATTGGTGGGGACACTTTGCTCAATGGTGATGTCCTGACCATCGGCGTTTGTGTTTTCCTGCATTTGCACGGCGTCGGCGCCATTTGGCAGTGGTGCTCCGGTAAAGATACGGACGGTCTGGCCGCTGCCAAGCGTGCCGGTGAATCCACCACCGGCCTGGGACTCACCGATCTGTTTGAGAACAACCGGGGAATTTCCCGTATCGGCGGCGCGCAGCGCGTAACCATCCATGGAGGAAACTGCAACCGGCGGATGTGACAGGCGAGAGGCCAGGTCTTGGGCCACGACACGACCCAGACATTCAAGCAGGGGAACGTTTTCAATCCCCGTCGGCGAAACGTTTTCTGAAACCAGTTTCAATGCCTCGGATACAGGGGTCATTTGGGGATTTCCAGTCTTCCGTCTTCAAGGATGGGGAAGTGTGGCACCCAGGAAATTTCCCAGGGATGACCATCGGGGTCGGCGAAATACCCGACATAACCACCCCAGGGCATTTCCACAGGGCTTGCCAGTATGGTCGCGCCAGCTTCTTTCACTTCATCCATAAAATGGTCGACCTCCTCGCGGGAACGGGTGTTATAGGCAAGGGTGATGCCGCCGGGTACGGGCTTGTTTTCAGTCAAACCACTATCCTTGCTCAAATTTGACTGGCCATACAATCCGAACATCCAGCCACCCATGTCAAAAAAAACAACCTCGTCCATGCTTGCGCTTGAAGCCGTCCAGCCTAAACGTTCATAGAAGGCCCTTGCCGTTGCCACGTTGGCGACGCCCAAGGTGACAAGGCTGATGCGCTGTTCCATCATTTGTCCTTACTCCGCCTCGAAAACGCCTGATTTGCCACCGGCCTTGTGGGTCAGCCGGATGTTGGATATGCGCATTCCCTTATCGACGGCCTTGCACATGTCGTAGACGGTCAGGGCGGCGACGGAAACGGCGGTCAGGGCTTCCATCTCGACGCCGGTCTGGCCGGTCAACTTGCAGGTCGCCTCAA
>Ga0233428_1003164_pt1 | contig 14447 bp, 25 predicted proteins | sample SI_118_April2016_4_FD_179890 | JGI IMG/M metagenome (GOLD analysis project Ga0233428, IMG submission 179890) | Seawater microbial communities from Saanich Inlet, British Columbia, Canada - SI_118_April2016_120_MG | ecosystem: Environmental > Aquatic > Marine > Inlet | place: Canada: British... | reverse complement strand
TAGAGTTTAAGTTATTAGGATATATTTCTATCTCTAATATACCATCTCTTGAATTAATATTACCATAAGTAGGAATGGATATGATATTAGATTTTTTTATTGTTTTAGTATAACTCTCACTATTGATATATCCTTCCTCTATTTGAATTTGGTGATTCATCGGATTCTTGAACGGCGGAATTGATAAATATGAAGAGTTAGGAGGAGATAGAAATGGTTTATTAGTATCTATAGTAGACTCAATAATTTGATCAATTAACCATTCAACTTTAATAGTTTTGACTGTATCTATATTAATACTATAATATGTATTGGGTTTAATTTCTATTGGCACATCAAAATCTTTAAATAAATTAATAATTCTTGGTTCCAATAATAGGCATTTCTTACCTTCTACAGATTTAAACCTAGGAATACTACCAAAGCTCTTTATGCTACCTTTTCCTTTCTTCGCTTTTAAATTATTCCGTAATGGTAAATCTAATAGTAACCCAGTATCTTTATACGTTTCCATTTCAACATCAAAGTCAAAATAGATTTCATCCTTTTGTTGCTTCCCCTTATTTACTTGATTCATTATCTACGATACCGTCTTCTCTCTTTTGTTGATTTAGGCAATTCTTCTGGGTTTTTCTTAGCTATTCTAGCTAATCTAGCTTGTTTTCTTCTACGCTTAATAAGATGGTGTTTTAGAGTATCTTCTGCGTAACTAGATGCTGCTCCTGCTGCCATTCCTTTAGCAACACCTATTCCAAAACCAATAGGTGTGCCAAGAGGACCACCAACAGCAGTACCAATAGCAGCACCAGTAAGACCAGCGCCAATAGCACCACCAACAGCACCCATCCCCATGTGTTTTAATCTAGTTTTTGTAGTTCTTGTAAGTTCTAGAATTAAAGTATTAGTACATTCTAGTATTGGTTTATTGTGCATTATCTTTATATCCTATGTTTTTGCCAACTCTTTTGCTCTATTTCTACGATCTCGTCTTTCCTTCCTATCTAATTTACTTCTAAGTTCATCTTCAACATAACCATTAACAGCGCCAACAACAGCACCTCCTGCTCCACCAGTAATCATTCCAACAGGACCTCCTGGTATTCCAACAGCAGCACCAATAATACCACCAGAAATACTACTAATAGCAGTATTTCTAATTCGTTGCTTATTCCTTCTGGTTAATTCTTCGATTAAATTATTAGTACATTTCAAAATAGGGTTATGCATAGTTCGCAGTTCCTTGTTCTTTCTCAAGCTTCTGTACAATAGTACAAGAACCCTGTTCAGAAGGAACAAGAATAAGTTTAGAGATAGTTCTATATGTACGCAAATTTAATTTTTCACCTTCACCAACCGGTATAGCTGGATCATTATCTATACTATTAATAAATACTTTAATATCACAATCACGAAGTTTTTGAATAACAATAATAGGTACTTTAGTATAATCAATTTCAATTTCTTGATTATTACCAGTCCCACTAAAAGTTACTTCTTCAACTTTAATAATTGGATTATAATATGGTTCATCACTTATCTTAATAAGTCTATCATCATCATCATAAATCCTGGCACATTCTTTAGTTTCTCCAGCACCAAATGTTACTCCTCCTGGTTTACCAAGAACCTCACCAGTTCTATTTCTATATGTAGGCATTTAGTTAAACCTCCATCTTATAAAGTGGTACGTTATCTGTTGATTCTTTTGCTTTTTTAAAAGCGTCTATAACTTTATTAAAGTTACTCTTACCTTTAAATAGTCTTCTTATTTCTAGAGCAAATTTCTTTCTATTTACTCTACCAGAAGCCCATGTTGCTGCTCCATGTTTATTAGACTTTTTTTCTAATTTCTTAATTTCTTTATAACTAAGATTTTTAATAAAATCGTCTTCTCCTGTTAATTTTCTCATTTTAGCAAGAGGGTTACCAATATTATATGCTTTAGTAGTAAAATCTAATAATTCTTTTTCTCTTTTAAGAACCCTCGGAGAAGCATGTCTTCCAACAGTTCCATCTGGATTTCCTGCTGATTTATTTTTAGGATTAACAAAATGAAAATTTGTTTGATCTTTCTTATTATAATTCATTGATCTAACTTCGTCTACTTCATGTCTTCTTAAAAGTCCCATCATTTGTTTCCATTCTAACTTAGATATTTTTTTATTTATCATCATACTCCATCCAAGTTTAACCAAACCTCCCCAATTCCCAGTAGTACTAATCTTATGTCCTCCTCCAAGTTTAGGTCTAGCATGAGGACCAATAAGAGCGGCTAACAAACTCCATTTATCATCAGTAGCTCCAAACTTCTTTAGTATAGCTTTATTACCTCTTTCTATACCATCCATAAATTTAGAACTATCTCTAAGAATACCTTTTGCTTTAGCATTTTTGATATTAGAATTAGATACATTTCCAGATCTAAGCATCTTTTCAAATTTATTTAATTCTTCAATTAAATTATTAGTACATTCTAAAATAGGCTTATTGTCCATTTTAAAATACTCTCCTTCTACTTTCTCTTATTATTTTTCGTCTTCTATTACTCTTCTTAAATGGTTTAAATTTAACAGGAGAATATAAAGATTTTGCTTTTCTACTTCTACCCTTTGGTTTAGCAGGGGCAGCCCTAATAGTTCTTCTTTCTTTGTAAGATTTTCTTCTTTCTTCTATTAAATTCATAGCACATTCAAGTATATACATAATGATTATAACTTATCAATTGCTTCTGACATTTTATCTTTCTTTTTTACTGGTTTAATTACAGGTTTAATATGTGGTTTAGATTTAGATTTTGGTGCAGGTTTTTCCACAGGTTTAGTATATGTTTTAGGTGCCGGTTTTCCTGCTCTCTTAGATGCTCTTTTAGCAGAAATACTATTTATAACATTATTAAGACTTTTCTTTGCTTTTAAAGCTGCTCCAGACTGACCTTTAGCATGAGCAACAGGTCCATCATGTTTCATACTAGCCATAGTCTTTTTAGTTTGAGAATCAAGTCCAGATCTATTAAATTTTCTACTAATAGCTCCGACTACTTTTCCTGCACCATAAGCTAACTTTTTTGCTCCTTTAACAGATTTACCACCTCTATCATTTTTACCAAGGTGATAAGCCATCTTCCATCCAGCTTTTTCTTCTATTAGGTCAATAATAGATTGCTCTTTCTGTTCTTGTGATAACTCAGTATTAACAAGAATAATAGAAACCTTATTAATAAAATCTACTGTATCTTCAGATACAAATTCTACAATATTATCATAGGTAGATTGGGCATCATTTTCTAGTATAAATAATTCTATATTTTCTTTAATAAATCTATAATTAATTTGAACTAATTCTATCATAGCTTCATTAACAACTATATTAATATCTTCTTGATTAGAGGAAATTACTTCTCTAACCTGATCTTGTTCTGTGATTGCTTTTAAATATTGCATTATATCAATCCTTATTGTTTTTTAATCATTTCAATTTTTTTCTTGGAATTATTAGACATAGCTTTTCTTTGAATCTTAGCTTGAAGAATTCTTTTATTTTTAGCAGCATTTTTATTAGCAGTCCAAACAAGAGCTTTAATGCTACCTCTGGGACGAGGACCTTTATAAGGTCTTCTTCTCTTAGAAGATCCACCCATTCCAAATAATTCTTCGATTAGATTATTAGTATATTCTAAAACTAACATATTAACTCCTCACCAAATCTTTACTACAACCAGGACACTTCTTAGGATATCTTCCTCTATACTTAATTATAGGAAACCCACAACTTGTACACTTATAAGCTTTCTTATCTTTTAAGTTCTTTTCCATACCCTTAGACATCTTAAACAACTTCTGATTTTCTTTAGGAGTCATAGCTTTCACAGATGCTTGTTTCGTTTTAGTAACTATTTTAGTATTAACATTATCAGTAGCATTCTTTGTTCCTACAAGATTAGGAGATGTTGGTTTAGATGGAGTTACTTTAGTAGGTGTTAGTTTAGGAGGAGTAGGAGCTTTAGGGGTAGCTTTTAAAACATTAAGATCGTGTTGTTGTTTAGCCATATCTGCTGCTTGTTTATGTTGTAGTTCTTTTTGTTTTTGTACTATATCTTTTTCTGCTTGCTCATGAGGTCCAAAGAATTGTTTAGGAAAACCAATTCTGATAATATTCTTTTTAACCATCTCTCGTTTCCACTTATTGTATCTTATTCTCTCATGAAATTGTTCAGTAGTTTCATCTTTATTCTTCTTATCTTTTTTAGCGGCGACTTTTTCCTTGTGTTCTTTTTTATGTGCCTCTTCTAGAAGATTAAAAGTATAATTTAAAATGGTCATTATATATTAATCCTTATTAGCAAACATTCTCGTTTTAATAGATTTGTTAACGGCGCTGTCTAACTTCTCTGTTAGATCCTTCTTAGTGTCAGATTTAATCTTTCCAGTTTTTAGGCCACCAAACATTACCCATACTTTATTTAAATTCTTAGAACTCATTGTATCAATATAAGACTTATATAAATTTCCTATTGCTTTTTTTAATTTCTGTGTTTCTCTATCTTTAGGATTAACTTTTAATAGTTCTCTAAATGTAGCTACTTTTGTTTTTTCTCCGTTCTCGTGGAGAACGCCAATATAAACAGTAGCAAGAGAACCTATAATTTTATTAATAGCTTCAAAATAGGCTTTTACTGCACAGGTACTTCCTTTTTCTTTTTTATCACATCTATAAATAGATCTATTTATAAATTCATCAATATCTTCTATACTTACATAATCAGACGCATTATGTCCAGAGCTATCAAATAATCTAACAGCATCTTTAGTTGCTTCCATTAATTTTGTAAATTCTTTAACTACATCTCTATTAGTAGTTCTAACAAACCAATTATTAAGTGTTCCAGAAATACCATATAATCCTATATTTCTAAAAGTACCTTCCTCTTGATATTGCATCTCTAATAATAGATTATTAGTACATTCTAAAACAGTATTATTCATTTATTATTTACCTTAATTTTGATAGTAATAATAATACTTCCATTAAAACCTTCAATGTAAGTTTCTTTTCTTTTATCAATATATTACGCAAAATAAATTTCCATTTTTAATTCTTCTGGAAACTTAATTAATATATCAGTAACTCCTCCTGATGTATCTCCAAGAGTATGTTTTATGTATCTAGTGAAATTAGATTCTAATTCTTTATTTTCTAATTTAAATTTAGTATCTACAGTTTGCCCTTTTATGGCTTTAGTAATACCTTTTAAATCGAAATATTTCATTTTATCTTCAACGATAGTTTGAAATCCACTATCCATCTTTTGGTCAAAAAGTAAATCAACAGTAAGTATATTGTTATCAGTCACATTTATTTCCTTTATTGTTATTATTAATTTTTATATATAGATATTTAATAGTATATTAACTATATCAGAAGGAGGGTATAATGAGTATTTTTGATAGTAAACACAAACATGATCATAATGTTAATATTAACGACGTTAAACACAAACATGAACATACTATTAGGTTTGGAGAAGATGAAAAAAGAATTCTACTCACAATTACTATCTGTTTGATAGGAGTAATAATATTCAATAGATAACTTCTTCGTTATTGTTAATCTAATATAGATATTTAACAATAGGAGGAACAGTTTATGAAAATTATTAGTATAACAATTATAATAGTAATTATTATATTATTCCTATTGGGACTTAACTGCCCCATATAGGGGCGGTTTTTTCTTTATTATTTTCACTATTTTCATATAGATATTTATTAGTAATATTAATCACTTTATAAGAGGATTACTAATTATGCCATTTCTTGGATTGATTCTATTCCTATCACTATTTAGTGGCCCTCTTGCAATAATATTTTGGACCGTAACAGGTTTCATCTTAGGTTTTCTTGCATTGGGTAAAATACTAGAAAAGAAAGGAGGATAAACAAGCCCTATTAAAATGGGCTTTATTTAATTATGCAGTTGCTAATTTTTTTCCACTAAGGCTAGCTTTTAGTTTATCATACATCTTTCTTGCACTTGCTGCTTCATTTGGATTTGTATTCTTATGATTAAATGTTGCTCTTAATTTTGCCAATTTTCCCCTAGCGCCTTTTATTTTATTTACTGCAGCTTTATTAATAGTAGATCTAGCTTTATTGGCTTTACCAGAACCTTTTTCCCCACCAATAGCACCTTTAATTCCTGTATTGGATTGCCTAAGTTCGTCTCTCATAGCAGTTGTGTATTTTCCAGTTCTTTTTACAAAACTAGCAGCACTCTTATTAGCATTTCTTGCGTGTGTAGCAGTACCTTTAACATCTCCTTTTGCTTGTGCTTTTTGAGCTTTAATCATATCTGCTGTTGTTTTAAATTGTAGCCCAATATTCTTAGGCATATCTGTTATCTTTCTAGCAACAGTCCCAATACCCTTTCCTATTTTATCCCCAGTAGTTTTATATTTGTGTGCTTTTAAATCTTTATAATTTTTATTACTTTTATCTCTATTTTTTCCACTAACTCTTTTATAAGATAATTTACCATCTCCTCCAGAGTTATATGCTTTTCTCATTGATTTAATAAATGCTTCTTCTATAATTTCTATTTTCTCTTCTAATGAAAGATTCTCATTATATATAGTTTCATAAATAAATAAATTTAATTCTTTGTCTTGTAGTGTATTTAACCCTTCACTTATCTCTTCTAAATACAAAGAGATATTTTCATCTAGTTCTATTTCAGTTATTAACCCTAAAGAACTTTCTAGTATTGAATTTTCCATTATTATCCTTTTATATTAGTTAATAGGTCTAGCATTATTAAATCTAGAATTAGCGTTAGTTCCTCCACTTTTTTTAAGACAATCTATAAAAGCTGTAAACTTTGGTCCACAATTAGTTCTTTTCACTCTTCTATAAATTGCTGTTAATACTGCTCCAATCCCACCACCAGCAGCAGCACCAAGTGGTCCTCCAACCATTCCTCCAGCAAGAGATCCAATTCCTCCACCAATAAATAAATTCTTAAGAGCCTCTTTTACTCCAGGATCAATTTCAAATTCATTTATTATTTCCATCTTATCTTCAGTAGACATATCAAGTTCCATTAACCAAATCACATCATCTGAAAATTCCATCTCTTCTATTAGGTTGTTAGTATTTTCTAAAATATTCATTACCACAAATACCTTCCTTTTTCTCGTTTAGTCCAATTATGTATTGTACTTCCATCTGGACCTTTCTTTGTTGTTCCTGCTGGATCATGATGTAATGTAAATGCTCTATATGCACATAATAAGAAGTTCTTTAAATGTTTTAAACATCTAGCACTAGCAACTGCTAGGAATGGAGCTAATCCTGCTAAAGCTCCTAACGTTCCACCAGCAGTCCCAGCAACACCTCCAGAAATTGCAATATGTCCAGGATTCATTGCTACAGCAGCAGCAGACCCCGCACCAGCACCTAATGCTACACCAGCACCTAATCCTAAAGCTGCCTTTAATGGTGTTGGTAATTTCCATATAAATTTACCAAGGCTTTTAAAACCATCCCAGAAATGACCTTCATTAATTTCTTCTAAATCAGGATATATTTCTGTTGCTTCTTCAACCGTGAGATTCTCTAAAAAAATTCCAAAATCTTTAGTTGTTTTTTCTTCTACAATGTACTCTAAAAAAGAATCAATCTCTTGTGTTAAGTATAATTCTTCTATTAAGTTATTAGAGTACTCTAAAATTTGTTTATTTTTATTCATTAATTATACCTTATTATTAAAAATTTAATATAGATATTATATAATAAGAAGCCTTTTCTTTCACTCGAAAGAACTGTCAATGGGGAAAAGAGCTTCTTACCTGTCGGGAGCCATTGGCTCCTGATGGGTTCTTTTATTTTATACTGTGTTTTTAGCTTTTATATATAGATATCTAATAGTATAGACAATATTACTAATCCATTGACAGGAGATAATAATCATGAGTGACCAACGTAAAGAACATACAATCACGTACCAAAGAAACAATACAACCGATCAGGTTGTAGATACAATTGCAGGTGGTTTTGAACTTGCTGCCATTTGGGTAACTGCTAAAGTTGTTTTTGCAACTCATCCAGTTATTGCTGTTGGTGCAGTTGTTGCTCCTGTTGGTAGACTCATTTATAATGAGGCTACTGGGAGGACTAAACAATATGGTGCAACTCCAGATCAATTTCAAACTTCTGAACTCTATATGATTAATGAACTTGAAAGAGAAAAAACAGAAGCAGCAGCTAAAGCTAATGCGAATGCAGAAGAGGTTATTCTTGAAGAAGAACCTATCGCAGCTTAATATTATGTAATAGTGTGTGTCCATTTGTATAATGGGCGCACATTTTTATCTATTTTGATAAAGATATATAAGAGTATAACCATTAACAATTTAAGGGAGAAAAACATGAGTGAGAAAAATAAACCAGAGACTATTAAAATTGGAGATCATGAGATTCCTAAAGAGACTTTAAAAATTCTTATGGCTCTTGGTTTAGTAGTCACAGTCCCAGGTATAATAATTGGGGTGTTCAATGATCACTTTTGGAAAACAATAACAGCAGCAGTTTGTGGTAGTGGATTATATTATCTTCGAGACGAAAAAGATAAAGAAAGAGTTGAAGAGATAATAAAAAACGCTAAAGCTAAAGCTGACACATCAACTACTACATGATTAAATATTATTATTAGGGGTTTAAATAACCCCTAATAATAATTGGTATTTTCACATATTTCATATAGATATTATATATTGAGTGTAGTAAAACCATTGACATTTTAAGGAGTAGAATTATGCCAATCGCAAATGCAGCATCCGCAGTACAACAAGCAGCTTCATCAGTCGTTCAGAACGGTTCTGGTGTAGCGGCAGGTATTAAACGTGTGGCTGGAGCTCATCCCATTCTGACCGGAGTAACCATTCTTGGTCTCGGTTATGGATGGTATAAATATCGCACAGATGCCGGCAAATCCGTTATCCCATTCGTGGGTTAGTTATACGGGGGGAATTACCCTGTGGACCTTAATAGGTCCGCAGGGAAGTTCATTTATTTAGATTTTTTATTTAGTTTCTTTTTAGTATAAGAGAGTTTAGTTCCTGATTGAATTGGAAAACTTTGAACCATATATCCCATTACTTCTTTTATAAGATTATTAGTATAATTTAAAACTCTTTTATTATCCACAATATTAAGCTGTTGCTGGTTTTTTCTTAGTAAACATTTCTTTAGTTTTATCTACCATATCTCCAGCACCTTTTTTCATAGCATCCCATTTTTTACCAATAGATTTACTTGCAGATCTTCCAGCACCCATTACTTTGCCTGCAGCAAAACTAGCTTTGTTTTTAAAACCTTTTTGATCTTTCATTGATTTAGTTCCAAGTTTACCTTGAAGATATGCAGTTCTTCCTTCTTGAAGAATTTCTAACTTCTGTTCTTGAGTTAATTCTTTATCAGAAAGAATCATAGAAACTGTTTCCATATACTCTTGTAAATCTTCATTAGCCCAAATAGAAATATCTTCATAAGTATCAAGAAGATCTCCTTCAACAACAAAACTATCTAAATTATCTTTAGCGATATTAATATTTGCTTCAATAATACTAGAAATAGTACTATCAATAGTATCATTAATTAATTTATCATTCTCATTAACTAATGTTTGAACTCCTTCACTTTCCATTACATTTTTAAGATATTGCATGTTTATTTATTAACTCCATTATTAAACTTGTTAATTATTTTTTAATTTTACCACTAGCTTGTAATCTTTGGGTTCTCTCAATAGAATCATTTTGAGCTTTTTGAATTCTACCAACTAAATCGCCAACCGTTTTTGTTTTCCCTGCTCCTCTTTTAATCTCTTGTTTAGCATTATTATTAGCCTGTTTCCCTTGACGGCTCATTCTACTTAATCCAGAAAGAGTTCCTCCCGTGCTTTGGAATTTACCTTTAGCTCTTGTATATTTTTGTCTAATATGTCTTGCAGCAGCACCACCAGCACCAATTACACCTTTAGCAACTTTTCCAACTTTACTAGTTCCTTTATCACTGCCTCTTTTATAACCATCTTTCATTTTAGCAACAATATTCTTATTGCTTCTTTTTAAAGCATTTGGAGCAGCTTCAAGGATTTCTAATTTATCTTCTTGTGTAAGTTCATTATCGGAAAGGACTTCGGATACAGCTTCTAAATATTCTTGTACATCATTACTAGCCCAGGTAGAAATATCTTCATAAGTCTCAAGAAGATCTCCCTCGGTAACAAAACTATCTAAATTAATTTTAGCTATATTGATATTCTCATCAACAATAGACTTGATGGTGTTATTAATAGTAACATTAATTAACTCATCATGCTCATTAACTAAAGTTTGGACACCTTCGCTTTCCATTACATTTTTTAAATATTGCATTATATTTATTTTTTCCTTTTATTCTTTTTCTTAATTCGTTCTTCTCGTTCTTTGTATTTTTTCACGTAAGCATCTAAACGGGTTGGATCATTACCTGATTTAGTAAAATCGTCTATTTTCCGGGTTAATCTAGAATTTCTTCTAAAACTACCAATATTAGCTTTTCCTACTAGTTTAGTAACTCCTTGTCTAATATGTTTTGCTGCAGCACCACCAGCACCAACTACACCTTTAGCAGCACCAACAATACCAACAGAGTTTCCTTTACCTCTTGTATAACCACCTTTAACTTTATCAATAAACCCTTTACCTTTTAAGCCGGGAGAAGATGGAGCAGATTTAACTTTGCCTTTATTCTTCTTCATACTATCATATTTAATTTGAGCTACTTTTGATCTATTTAATACTTCCTCAAGAAGTTCTATTTTTTGATCTTCTGTAATAAGATTATTAGATATAAGTGTGGAAACTGCTTCCATATATTCCACCATATCACTACTAGACCAAGATCTGATATTATCGTATGTGCTTAATATATCTCCTTCAGTAATAAAACAATCTAAACTATTATTAGATATTAAAATGTTTTCGTTGGTAATACTAGTTATAGTACTACCAACGATATCTATAATTTTTTGATTACATTGTTCACTAATAAAAGAGCGTATATTTTGAGATTCAATAACAGTGTTAAGATATTGCATTATAGTCTCTCCTATATGTGCGTTATTGATTACTCAGCAGATGCTTCTTCAATACGAGATTCTTCACGAGCCCCTAATACAGCATAAGTACCAACACCAGCGCCGATAGCGCCTTTAATGTTCTCAAGAATACTTTCGTCTAAATCAAGATCGATTTGATCTTGTACGCTTTCTAAATCAAGAGCTAACCCAGAAGTAGCCGCAGTAGCAACTTCATCACCAGCTGCTTCTAAATCTACATTAAGATCTGCAGATTCATTAGTTTCTGTTTCTTGTTGATCTTCATTTTTACCTTCAGCTACAACATTTGCAATACTGTTGTTCAATAATTCGTTAAGATCTAAACTTGCCATTTTGTATGACTCCTATTATTTTAGGTTATTATTTATTGTTTTGATTGCCCTATACTTAATAATACAGGGTTTACTTTATTTATATTTCTGAAATATTTAAAATAAAAGTTCCTTGGAATTGTAAATATAAGTTTATCACTTGTAGATAAATTTAGATCTAATAATAAACCATTATCGGTATCACTATCAGTAACTAATTTTAATTTACTATTAACAAACTTCCAATTTATTTTATTTGGGTCGTCTATATGTGGTATGTTTTTTACATTCACACTAAACTTAAAATCTACATCTTCTACTAACTCTAATAATTCATCTATAATTATTGTCTTTAAATATTTATTATATTGACCAGAATTAATTTTTGGAGAATGTACAATAACCCCTCCTTCTATCCATCCCATATCAACATGGATTCTTTCTATATTTCCACTTCCTCCACTTTCTGGTATGAAATCAAATCCTACTTGTTTGAAACAAATTTGATCTAATTCATAGTCTAAAATGATAGTGGGATTATCTCTATCTTCAAATCTAATTCTGGATATTTCCCCAGTGTTTGTATCTATTTTTCCATTGAGTTCATAATTCCCTTCAGGAAGGAAATCATTTAATACCACTCCATATGGAACTTTGAATATAAATTGATTTATATAGTTTTCATGATATTGATTACTATTATCAATATTAGATATATTAAATACTTTAGAGAAACCACCATATTTATCTATAGTAATTTCTTGATTCTCTGGGAATTCATATATTAATTTGTTTTTACTTTGTTTATTTACTAGTATTATTCTAGATATAATTGTAGAGTCAGGGTCAATTGTTGTTTTATTACGAACTACATCTTCTACACTATCATATATATTATTACTAATGAGTCTAGTATTCTGTCGAATTATATAATTTGGAGAATTTTTAAATATTGCTTTGATATTAGTTATGTTACTATATTGATACTTATCCTTGTATTGAATGTTGATTTCCTGTTCGAATGATTGTTCATTAGGATTCATAGTTCCTTCAAACCAACCACTTAACATGTTATCAGCATTTAAATCTGAAAACTTAATGTTATCTAACTTTCCATTTAATATATAGCTTTGTAACTCTCCTGTTATTTCATTAGTCTTATAATTATGATAAATTTGTCCGCTTCCAATTATAACTGTGTTATCAATTATAGTTTCAAAATCTATTTCTGTTATTTTCCCTTCTAATATTCCTTGTAAAGTTCCTACTTGAGTGATATCATCTTTATCAACAAAACTTATTGGTTGATTAAATTTAAACTCAGTAGACTCATTCACTCCTTCCTCATACATAGGAATATCAAAAGTTTTCCAAAATTTATCTTTTTGTTCTATGCTAGAAATAGTTATTCTTCTATAATCATGATCTCCTACAGGAATACATACATCATCTCTATGTATTTTTATTACAGGAGGACCTATATCACTAGTTGTATTAAAAGGGGGATAGTGTAAATAGACTGGAACATTTATTAAATATTCTATATTACTTGTAACTTGAAATGTGCTTTTATTTGTATCTGGTCCTAATTGAACGGCGAAATCATTAAACCTCAAGAGTGGCTGAATAGATAAACCGAAACTATAATCTGTAGTATCTGTATATTTATTTTGTTTTAGATACAGATTATCAATTTTGTCGCCATCCTCAACATCAAAGAGCCAAGGATTAATTAAGAAATCATCTACTTCAAGAAAACTCATAAATTCATAAAAGTGCATATATTTATTAACTGGTATATAACTTAATAACTGATGTTGAATATCAAGGGCAGCCATATGATTAATACAATTAATATTAAGACTCACATTTACAGTAAATTGTTCTTCTTGAACTTCTAACAATAAACCATTATCATGATTATACAATACAGGAATATTATGAACATTCCCGGTTCTATGTTGAAAGATATAAGGTTTATTATTATAAGGTTGAATAGATTCTAAATTAATAATAGCAGCAGGAAGAGAATATCCATCTTTATAGTCTAATTGAAATCCAGCATCTCCAATATTATATTGAAAATGCTCTAAGGGCCTTCCGTGTAAAACTGTTTCGTTAATGAATCGTCCAAGACCCAAAAGGAGATCACTATAAACATTATGTATTCTCATTATTAATCAGATCTCCTTTAAACTAGATTAGGTTTCTCTTCATCAAAACTAAATACTTTCATCTTTCTAGAATAAGCAAGCTCAAACATCTTATGATTAGTAGTTCCGAAATTACCAAGCTGCACAGTAAGACTAACTTCTCCTTTTGGATCAGTAGATAAATCTGCTTTAATAGTTAGTGTATCATATCCTATTCTTGGTTGAGACTTTCCAATAAATTCAAAAGCTTTAGCTAATAACTGTTCTTTCTTTCTAGAATTTTTTAATATATTTTTTAATTGAGGACTATTGAGTAAAGCTTTCGCTGTTGCTGGATTCATTGTTAATATTGCCATATATTAATCCTTTGGACCTCCCAAAAGTCCTCTAAATTTAGATATATGTCTCTTAGCTATTTCCCGTTTACCATCATGAGTTCTCATTACAGGATTAGACGAACTAGCATTATTTCTCAAATCTTTTGCTGTTGCTGCTACAGTATTTCTTAAATCTTGTTTTGATGCATAATTTTGTTGTACTTCTTTGGCTCTATTTCTACCAAGACCAACACTTTTACCCGATCTAATTCTTTTTAATTGGTTAGCAGTCCTATTACGAATCATAGTATTCTTACCAGGAACTTTTATCTTTTTAAACTCTTCAATAAGGTTCATAGTATAATTTAAAATATTCATATCATTTATCCTTCTAAGAAAGATTGAACTATTCCTGTTACAGTTTTCTTATCATTTTGTTTATTTTGTTGTTTAGCAATCTTACGAGCTTTATTAAATAATGTTTTAGTCGCTTTTGGTAACTCTTTTTG
>Ga0233428_1003161_pt1 | contig 14457 bp, 11 predicted proteins | sample SI_118_April2016_4_FD_179890 | JGI IMG/M metagenome (GOLD analysis project Ga0233428, IMG submission 179890) | Seawater microbial communities from Saanich Inlet, British Columbia, Canada - SI_118_April2016_120_MG | ecosystem: Environmental > Aquatic > Marine > Inlet | place: Canada: British... | reverse complement strand
TTTTCTGATAATATCTCAGTTTTCTGTGTGAAAGCCCATCGCCTTCAAATGCCCTCTTCCTATAGTAGTTAAAATCAGCGTAATCCTCACTGAGAGTATACTTATTATCACCCTTTACCATCTCATACAAATACGTACCAATCAGGGGTGTGGTAATAGAAAAAGTCGCTTCATCCAGTGCCAGTGATCTCGACAGCCTAATGGTTGATTCTATCTCCTCTATCGTCTCTGAAGGGGCACCAAGCATAAAGAAACCCAGCGTGTGAACCCCCGCTTTCCTTGCCTCATGGATCACACCACTTATATCTTCCAACCTGATTGCCTTCTTATACACATCGCCAAGAACTCTCTGCGATCCGCTCTCAATGCCGAAGTGAATATTGCGCAACCCCGCACGGTGCATCATCTTCATTGTTTCACCGTTTACGGTATTAATACGGCTATTACATCCCCACAGTAAACCCAACCTTTCATTCTCCAGTGTATGACAGAACTCTGCCAGCCATTTCTTATCTACCGTTAATGTGTCGTCATGAAAGAATATCCCATCGATATTGTATGTTTCCTTCAGTACCCTCATTTCATCGACCACATTCCCGGGGCTTCTGTGAAGGAGCTCCTTCCCGAAGATATTATCTAGGGTGGGTTGACAGTATGTACATTTGAAGGGGCATCCACGTGACGTAATCATAGTAGTACCCTTAAGACCCGTATCCACACTGTCAAGGTAGCTCCAGGACTCAGTGTATTTGTCCATATCCAGTAGATCAAATGCAGGAAATGGGTATGCGTCGAGAGTCCCATTGGCACCTATCCTCCCAGTATTTTTACGAATATTTCCGTTTCTCTTGAACCAGGCACCTTCGATAGATTCAAGGCTATCTGATCCGAATCTTTTTACAATCTCAGTAAACGTGTACTCTCCCTCTCCAACAACTACAGCATCAACATGATCAATGACAGTCTCAGGGAGTACCGTGGCATGAGGTCCTCCCATCACAACAAATGCATCATTGTCCCTGGCGTACTCTGCCACCTTAATTGCATCGCTAAGCATAATCGTATCAGTGAAAACACCTACAATATCCGGTTTTTCCAGTTCTATTGATGAACGAATCTGTTCATGTGACTGATGGAAGGTTGCATCCAGTATGTTTACCTCTACCTCGGTGTTTGCTCTAAGATAAGAGGCTATGTATGTAATTCCTAACGGTGGATCGCCTGACTTATACTCAAACCGGGGGAAAACGAGAGAAACTTTTGTCTTACTTCCCATTATTTACTTCATGCTCAAAATGCATTGGAGGTATGATGCCCTGCATTTATGCCTGATTATTTATTAACCCCAGTATCTCGCTGGCGGTCTCTTCTCCCGACTCAAGGGCCGTATGCATGGTCCTTGTCTGTGGAAACTTCCTGTACACTCCCGCATAAAAAAGATTAGGAATTATCCCGGACCTGACAGGAGGGCATTGGTATCCTACACTGAAAAGCGGCATAGAATACTTAATCTTAAAGGTATGCCACCATTCTTCTTTGAATGAGGGATTAAGCGTCTTAATGTCATTAACATGTATATATTTACACTCTTCTTCATCCTTCAACCACATTGGATCATTTTCATCATGGAGATATGTAAATGTATAATAGACATATTCTCCATCTACCCCTCCCTCTGGGTACAACGAAGTATGGTGGAATATCCCTCCAAAAGAAAGTTTAGGTTCCATGTATACATTCCAATAATGTGGAGTAATAAGAGTATTTGAACCGAATACTGAGCATACCATTGGCACATATTTTATTGCGTGCATCTCTTCATCTAAATTATCTGCCAGTTTTTGTATTCCCAATAATAACGGAGGAGGTATAGTGCTCACTAAATAGTCATATCTAAACTCTTTACCATCATCTGTTTCTACCGAATAAGGCTTTATTTCCTTAACAGTGGCATTTAAGATAAGCCTACCTTTGCTGGCAAATTTCTCCACTATAAGATCCAGAAAATGTTTTATCCCCGATCTGGGATATCCAAAGTCTTCTCTATTTCTGGCACTCTCACCAAGTCTGCTCCCCAGCCAGCCCGCACTTACATACTTCAGAGGCATGCCAAACTTCATCTCTGAAAGACGCTCAAATATCAGATCTTTGACACGTTTTCCCACCCTGCTTTGAATCCATATATCCGCCGGTTTATCATTTAGTTCCTTCCAGTTTTTCCTAAGTACACATTCAACCCCGAGGATTCCCATCCGCACTCTCTCTGTAAGTGAAAGTGCCCTGAACTGAAGTAAATGTTTTGGACTCGACATCAAATAGCACTTTTCATGGAAATAATAGGCAATCTGGATATTCTTCCAATATACATCATCATAAAGGTCAAACTCTTTAAGAAATCTCTGAGTTACATGATCCACGCTCATGACATGATGATACGTAATGGGAATCCATTTGTTGCCTACCTTAACCGATGCCGCCAAACCACCAGCCTGGTCTTTCGACTCCAATATGACTACATCTGCGTAGTCGGAAAGACGCAGACCACATGAAAGACCGGAGACCCCCCCACCAATGATCACAACCTTTTTCCTGTTTGACATTTTATCAACCATCTGAAAAGTTCTCTTATCTATCAGAAGAATTTGAAAACAAATACCTGAATCTTATTAATGGAACCTTATATAATGCCTCAAATATAACGCCTCTTGACATCTTTGATTCCCCAAACCCCCTATCAGCAAATACGATGGGAATCTCACAAATCCTGTATCCTCTCTTATACGCCTTATACAGTATTTCCATCTGAAAGACATATCCGTCAGAAACTATTTTATCAGGGCTGACACTTTCCAAGACGTCTCTCCGATAACATTTAAAACCACCAAGGCAATCATGAAATGGCAGTCCTGTAAAAAACTTTACATACTTGCATGCAAAAAGGCTCAAGGTAAGCCTGAAAAATGACCAATTAATTATCCTTATTCCACCGCAATACCTGGAACCTATAACCAAATCATACTCCTTGATTTTTTCCATAAAAACCGGAATGCATTTTGGATCATGTGAAAAATCAGCATCCATCTGTATGATATAATCATATCCTGCTTTTATAGCATACTTAAAACCCTCAATATATGCCTTGCCCATTCCCAATTTCTTTTCTCTGTGTATAACATTCACTCTTCCATCTTTTGCCGTTAAGCGGTCAGCTAACTCACCAGTCCCATCTGGAGAATTATCATCTACAATCAAGATATGAATCTCTTCACTTATACTCAGCGTTTGTGGAACCAACCGTTCAATATTTTCTCTTTCGTTATATGTTGGTATTATGACTAAATATTTCATCCAGAACGTGTATCCCTACTAAGAAATTATTTTATTACAAAACTTGTTGCAGCATAAGGCAATTTCACATATGCCTTCATTACTTTAGATTATCTAACTTTATAAACTACATAAAATGAATTCTAATACAATATTGGAGAACTCAAATGCATCTCTTTTTCTCTAATTACATGGGTTATCCCATAATCCTTTTTCCATTTAAGAATCAGCCCTTCATTTACACTTTGCCATATATCCTCCCACGAACCATCTCCCCTTTAAAAATGAAACATACTAATATACCTTTCTCGGGCATAACGAATTATTGGAATTTGGTTTGCATTTTTCATACAGGAAGTACACTAGAGAAACTATGACAGATCTTGAATGGAGGAAATATAGAAACTATTAGGCATGTTCAGCTGCTTTGATAGTCAAATAAATTCACAGAGTTACAGAAGGCACTATCAGATTATTCTTTTAGCACACATTGGGAATGAGAAAAATTTAATAATTTGCTTATTTGAAAATCTTATTAATTTTTGGTACGGCTATGAAATATTTTTGATTTCAAAACCCCAACTACACCTTCTGCCCCACAATAACTACTTGAGTAAACAAGTCTTTTATTCCAAAATAGTATTCGATAAGTTCAAATCCAGAACCCTTAAGAAAGTATTCTGCCTGATTTCTGGATTTAAGCAAAGAAGGTTCGTCCGGATGCAGACTGACACTCCTCTTAAACAAATTATTCAGAATATAATGAGCGATCCTTAGAGCCGCTACACTTAGTCCATATCTTGGTGGCCAGAAGATGACAATCTTCCCTTCAGGTTTTAGAACACGATGAAATTCAATCAAGATGTTATGAATATCTTCGCCGGAAAAATGTTCTAAAACACCGAGATTATATACTCCGTCAAATGATTCATTCTCTATCGGTATTTCAAAAATACTTCCATGGAGTAATTCACACACACCCTTATTAACTTTCTTATAAAAGGAGAGGGCCTCCCTTGAAATATCGATAGCAGTAATTGAAACATAACTATGCAAATCAACGTCAACCTGACCACTCCCACATCCCGCATGCAACAATTTAGCGTCTTTCGTAAATTGTTTTCGTATGAAGTAATCTAATATTCTCTTAATAATAAATTTTCTATAAAACGCCGCAATAAGATCATAAACCAGAAGAGTATTTCGTTTTTTGTTTTTCCAATATTCATCCCATTCATGGTTATTTTCCAGATGAATCAATAAATTTCCGGAAGTATTTTTATCATCTGCACAAAATCTATCCACATCAATTATGGTTACTAGGTAAATACACAGTAAATGAAAAACGCTTTTGAATATTTCCTTAGTCGACATCTTCGAGTGTCCGCAAGTGCGTGCTGGCAGTTCAATAGGAATTTCTCCAATTGAATAACCATTGAAATTTAAGATATACAAGCTTTCAAAGAAAAAAGAATAAGTTTTGGAATTAATAACATGAAAAACCCTACGCGGAATCTTGTCCAGTCGATAAAGACGGAAAGCACCTGTTGCATCATATGTCATTTTCAAACATTTTTTTGTCAGAAAGTGCCCAATAAATGTCATTACCTTACGATATAAATTCCATTCGTATAAGCTATTCCTGAGCATAAACCGTGAACCAACGACTATATCATAAACCGCTGCATTACTGATAAACTCAGGCAATGCTTCCGGTTGATGGGTAAAATCGCAATCCATGGTAATTAAGTTTGTATAGCCCTGATCATACGCCCAGTTAATTCCATCTGTATGGGCGCTTCCTATGCCTAATTTGCCGGTACGATGGATAACATGTACATTGGAATGGTTCTCCGATATCCGGTCTAAAACGACTCCGGTTCCATCAGGCGAATTGTCATCTAGAAACAAAACATCTAAACCCAGGCCCAGCCTAAGAATATCTGCACAAATCTTTTCTACATTTTCCCGCTCATTATATGTTGGAATGAAAACCAATATATTGCCACTCATATTATTATCATTGTTAACTCAAGTAGTCGAAAAGTGATTATAATTATCCCATATAAACTATTGAATGCGTGAAACTGATACTCAAAGAGCTAAGCATCTCCAGGTAGGTTAATTCAGAAGGTATCATGAAAGAAGTGTTTGTCTTTTTATTACTGACAACGAAAACACTTTCTACATTTAAATTACTACTACCCGCATGCACAAAAAACAGACACTCTTATTCGATTAGGCTTAGAGCTCAGGAGTTAACTAGTTCCAACTGAGGCAGATAAAACAATAACGCTCCTCCACTTTCCAGAAACCTTCTTTCCCTTTTGATTATGTTTTCTTTAAAATGCCAGGGCAAAACCATAAAATAATCCGGTTTCATAGCCCTGGCCTCCTCTTCAGAGATAATGGGTATGTAGTTTCCAGGTGTGTAACTACCAAACTTGTCTGAATTTACTTCTGCAATAAATGGAATCTGGTCTTCTGTCAAGTTACAGAACTGCAGCACCACATTTCCTTTGGTTGACGCACCATAGCCCAATATTTTCTTTCCGTCATGTTTACTTTTTTCTAACAAATGAAGCAATTGTTCTCTATGACGGTAAATCCGCTGTTTAAATTCTAGATATGGTTTCTCTGTATCTAATCCTCTCTTAATTTCTTCATTTAGCAGTTCATCCACAATAGATACCGCTTCTGGATATGGAGAATGCTGTTTTGCAACAGTAACGGAAAAGCTTCCCCCATTCACCATATTTAACTCTACATCTATTATCTTGAATCCTACTTTATCCATTATCCATTTGATTTGTTTTAATCTGTAATATTCCAAATGCTCATGACATACAGTATCATAACTATTTGATTCCAACATTGAGAGGAGATAACTTTGCTCAAAAACCCAAACACCATCATCAGATAACGTGTGATAAATTTGTTCCACAAAATCAAGTGGTACTTCCAGATCATAGAACATGGCAATCGATGTAATAATCCTTGCTTTTTTCCCTCCACAGTGCTTGTCAACCAAATGCGACGAAAAAAAATCAGGTATCAATTGTACATGATCAGGATAGTATTTCCCAAATTTACTTCCTGTGGGGTCTACCCCTACCAGAACAAGATCATGAGGATATGCTTGCAAGAGAGTACTGTCATTACTGCCTATATCAATAACCAGATCTCCCGGAGAAACTGATATTCTACTCAAAATTGTTTTTACCTTGTTGCGCAAATGCTCTACCATTGAACGATTCAGACCTGAGCGATATCCGTAGTTTTCACCATACATCTCGCTTAAACCAAAAGAATGTTTCAGCTGTACTAACCCACAACCGCCACCACTGCCGCTTTCCTGGCATTTAACCAGTTCTAACGGAGCTGATGCAACTCTCTGATCTCTACTTTTTGGAAAAATTCCGGTTAAGGCCTGTTCCCCTAAATTCAGAATAGGAAACAAATCATTGTTACCACATATTCTGCAATGTTTAATTTCTTTGTAGTTTGTCATTTTTATCCACTCGACTGCATACTGTAATTATACGAACTTCCACATTCCGAAGAAATGCCTATTGTTTATGCAGAGACCCACTTGTACCACTTTGTAAATAATCAAGATAATGCAATTTGCCGTTTCTCTTTAGTAGCTCGTCGTACTTTCCAATCTCACATATTGTTCCACTCTCTATCGCAAATATATATCAGTAAATTTTACCGTAGAAAGCCGAAATGCAATCCCATTAGCACTGTTTATCGTATTGAAAGTATTTATCGCCTAAAAATTTCTTAATACACACACAACTTTTCGCTATGACAGTCATTATACATTTCTTTAGCTGTTCCGCCTATTTATATATAATTAGTCAGTTTCTTCGAAACAGCAAATCCTAATACTTGCTTTTTTCCAAAAGGCAACCGACAATTGCTGGGGTCAACTAATTTTTGTATACATTCTATCTATATTTCTGCGCTTGGTACATATACGAGCAATATATCAGCTGTTGTCTCTTAGTATGATTCTCCTGAGTACAACCTGAATTGCAAATATATACATATAATAGGGACTCTCTAATCATCATACTGAACACTACATGCGATAAGACCTTACATGAATATGTACCATTAACTGTAGCAACCGCATTTTTTGAGCCACCTACTAAACAAATACACATTTCTTCAAAACTGGCTAAATAACTACCCACAGAGAAAAACCCTTCTATATTGATACAATTTTTTACATACTCCTATTCAGTGCCTGAAATTGTAGGTATCGCATCAAAGGAATGGGTCATAAAAGGAGGTCCCGTCGCCATTTAATATATAGTTATGCAATACGCGATTGTATGAAATAGACCTACAATTTCTGCAATTCCCACTCTTATGCTCCACATCAAGCGACTCTATAACTTCACGATGTCTTTCAGAATTCCATATTTCAACGAATCTATGTTTGTTTAAATTTCCAATGCAATATTTAGAACTCCCTATATGCGGCTGGCACAACCAAACCCCACCGTCGTAATTAATAAATGCGGTTGCTCTGATCTCGTTAGCATAACATGGAAATCCACTCTTTTCGTCATTTTTGTAATATGATACACCCTGATTCATAATTCGTCCTAAATTCGTAAATGAATCATCCAAAGACGGCATAATATCCTCGATCTTATCTCTAAGATAATTCCTCTCTTCTGTATTTAGTTCAACATCACCTCTTTTTTCATAATCCACAGCGGGTATGAATATTAAATAATCAATTCCCAGTTTCTTTGCATCATTATAAATTAGATCAATCTCTTTATAATTGTGTTTGTTTATTACACATCTAGCGCCAAGAGTAGTTTTCGTTAAAATATCCCGAAGTTTTCTAATATTAGAATAGAGTTTTTCTCGAAAATTGTATCCTGTAATTTTCTTGTAGGTGTCGTTCCTGGACGCTTGAAATGAGATTGCAACATAATTAAAGCTCTTCAGTAGAGAAATCCACTGATCATGTATCAGTAGTCCATTGGTTATTAGCGCTTGCTCTGTTTTTGAGTTTGATATTTTCTCTATATATGTATGGAAACCATTAATTGTTGTTGGTTCTCCTCCACCTGACCAATATACACCGTTTATCTCCATATCTATAATATCATCAACCAGCGCCTTGATGCTTGATTCGTTGACAACTAAGCGGCTTGATCTTCTATTTTGATAGGAACAATGATAGCAATTGTAATTACAAAAAGATGTAAGATGTAATTCCAACGAAAATGGGGCAAGCGAGGACTTGCCCTTTCTTTCTCTATAAGGCCATATTGCCTTTTCAGGATTTAGCAACTCTTTTAAATCCACTCTATTTTTGCATGTAGTATTCATAAAGAATTATGTAAGAACTGCAACTATGTCTGTTTTTTCCACGAAAGCCCTTTAGTAAAGATACAGGGTCTTGAATATATACATTAGCAAATCTGTTATCATAAATTTCCTGTATGCAGACCAACTCCCTCTCAGCTACACACAAAAAAACGCGCAACATCCAGCCACACAACGACTTATATCAATATGCCGATATTTTTATTCCCTAAGCGTAACAACCTTCACATCTTCATATTCTTTACAAAAACAATCTATCTCACTTTGATCAAAAGAGGCAAAGATCAAAACACGGTCTTTGTTTTCAGTAAATTCTTTCATCCCTATAATGCTATAGCCAAACCACTCTTCACCCACTCTTTCTCCTTCAACCACAGAGTCCAGTTCCAGGCCCAGCTCTTTCAGCACTATAAACAAAACTTCTGATATATGGTTTATTCCATAGATTGAAACATCTTCTATTCCTTCGTTTTTCAAATGTATGATTTTGTCTTTTATTACCCTTTTAGCCTCTAAATAGAAATGAATCGTACTCTCAACCCTTCTGTACAACAAAGAAGACTTCTCTCTGGCACCTTCCGGAGTAATTAAATATCTAATTTTTTTAGCATCAATATTCTTTATCTTAATCCAACCCTTTTTAACCATCTTTTTCAAAAGATGGTTCACCAACCCCAGTGCGATACCAACGTCTTTAGACAAATCCCTCTGCGTTAGATGGCCATTGTTTTCTAATCTTTCTAGAATCTCTAACTCTCTAATATCTAAATCACCGGATTTTTCTTTTATCTGAATCATCTTAAAATCAAAATAGTTTTAATAATTTTAAAAAAGGAAATCTTCCTTCAATGTATTAGTTCATACTATGAACGTATATTATAAAAAGCCTCTCTCTGCTCGTCAAAGTTCAGTGTACCTGAAACCATCTAACACTGATTGTTCATCATATGAACACTGATTTTAAAAAAAAACTCTTATTTGTCAAGAGTTTTTTTGTTTAACATACTACATATTGTACTTATATTTAGAATAACTACTAGTGCAAAACTTTGTACAAAAACACACTGCGTCTATTTAAAGGGGTTTTTGATGGATATTTACATACCAACGCTATTTTCTTAGTATTCACATATAGCAAAACCTCTTTTTCTATTTCCATAAATTCTCTATCTGTTAACAATATATAATCAACTTTTTTTGTGCATGCCTCAACCAACGCACTATTTATACTTTCAATATGAAAATACTTCCCTCCTGCATAATAAGCATTTCTTACGGAGGAACTCATAAATACTGGAAACGGTTTATGCGAATGTTCTTTAATCCATTGGCCTGCTACCTTGATTCCGAGTTTATCATAACGTTGAGGCTTTAGTGTCTTTGGCAGCAAAACACCAATAACCATAATCAATATAATTAATTGAATGCTCCATGTACTTTTTAATAACTCTTTGAAACCAATAATAAAATTACAATTATGAAATTTTTTGTGTATCCACTCCCCGGTCGTATAAACTCCTAATCCAACACAGAAAACAGCCAGAATGACTAATGGCATTAAATGCCTTCTACTGGGATACTGATAATTAGCTGAATAGGTCAGGTTTAATCTGTACAGTATCATCAAATAGAACAAAATAGTTGAGGCTACATAAATACCAAAAAACCTCTTTTTGTTTGCTCTTGTCCAATTTACTACGCCAATTATGAGGAACATAAACAAGAATGGGTGAAATGTGCTAACGTACTTTTTGATAACATGCAATATGCTATTCAGATGCATCCTGAAAATTGACTTTCTGGCAGTTATTTGTCTAATATTATCTCTCCAATAATTCTTTTTCTTATCACTGTCTTCTTCGGCTAATCTATTATTTTCCATAATACCTACCACTTCTCCAGACGCAGCCAAACCAGATACTTCCATTTTATTATCATTGCCTTCTTCGATTGTTCTATCATCTTTTAGAGTCGCAAACACCTTAACGGACTCTACCAGATCAGGCGCCTCCTCTTTCTTATCACTGTCTTCACTAACCAAACTGTCATTATTCTGACCAGTTGAAATGGCACTAGCCGTTAATTGAGTCAGCGTCTTTTTCTTTGTAAGCCGCCAGTTGCCTGTTTCTTTTTTTATGAAAACAAGATATGGCATTGAAAAGAGCAAAAAGGAAACGATCAATATCAGTATTGCAACTAGTTTTTCTCTCCATAATGCCTTAATTTTGGAACAATCCTTCAAGGCACAAAAAGAGGCGACTATGATAATAACTCCTATTCCTTCAGGGCGTGTAAGGTAGGCAAGTGCAGAGCTTATCCCTGTCAGCGCAAATAAAATGATCTTCCTATTTGTTATCGCAAAATAACCTAAACCGAGTGCTGATATGAAGAAAAAGAAATAAGTAGAGTCTGAAATTATGTCTGCAGAAAATCTGACAGCATAGGGATGGAAGGCCAATATGATAGCAGAGACAAATGATATCTTCCGGTCAAAAACACTTTCACCAATCAGATAAAATACGATTACCGTTAGCGTACCAAAAAAGGCAGATACAATAGTGCCAGACATTTCCATGTTTGGAACAACTTTGTAGAGCACAGCCATGATTAAAGAATACATAGGATGGTAGTCATGTCTTAATGCGTTCTGAAAGTCACCACTGGCAAAGTACCTTGCATTTTGTATAAAATGCACACTATCATTCTTTATTACATAGGTAAAAAAACTCAAGTATATTCTAACTGAAAGAGAAATTATCAAGAGTAGCCAGATATACCTGTCATTGAAAAAGTTTTTTGTCTTATCGTTCTTTAACTCTAGAGCTTCCATATATAACCTGTAAGAATGTGCAGATGAACGCTAGCGTTCATCCCATGGTGGGTGAAAACCTGAAGGTTTCCACTACTTTTGTTCAATACAAAATGAAAAACTGCACGCAGTAAATATAATTTAAATATATTTTTCCCCGTACTTCTCACTGAAGACTATCTTGTCCAAACTTAACCTCGGCCGGGGAGATGGATCTTCATCAGGTATTCCAACCGGTAAAAGAGCCATTACTTCAATATGTTCTGGCATATCAAGAATCTCTTTTACCTTTTCATCTTCATACCATCTTATCCAACAGGTACCAAGGCCAATCTCCACTGCCTGCAAAACAATATGTTCAACGGCTATCGCTAGATTTGCCGCTGCGGCAACCATAAGAGCATCCTTTGTGACAGTATCCAGACCTTTCTTAAGGTAAGGAATAAATACGTCCCTGGTTCTCTCAGGAAGTGCACCAGATTCAATAAGTTCATCCACCCTTATCGGGAATTCCTTAAATGCCTTCAGATCTGCACAGCAGACTATTATTACGGGAGCACGTTTAACGTGTCTTTGATTATGCGCCGCCTTTTGTAATTTTATTTTAGTGTCATCATCCCTGACCACTATAAACCGCCAAGGCTGTGTGTTTGTACCTGATGGCGCTAATCTGGCACTTTCAAGCAAACGCTTGATTTTCTCTTCCGGAATAGGATCCGGCTTAAATTTCCTTATACTTCTTCGCATTCTTATTGCGTCACTTACATTCATTACAACTCCCCTGTTTTCAAATTTACATCATACATAAGATTGACTATTTTAAAGTATACAATATAATAATCAACTAATTCTTAGTACATCCATTTTATAAATATGATTTGCATCTCAATTACTGCCAGAAGTGCTGAGGCCGCTGTCTCGGAAATGATTTCAGCTTCCAATTATGCGGATATAGTCGAATTACGTATTGATTATATTCCAGAACTACGGAATGCGGAAACATGTATTGAAGAATCATTAAAGCGCAAAACCAAACCAGTAATAATTACAAACAGGCCTGAAAGGGAAGGTGGCAAATTTAGTGGAAGTGAGCAGGAGAGACTACACCTGTTACAAAAGGCCATTGAGCTGGAAGCAGATTACGTCGACATAGAATATGATTCAATCCAGCAAATTACCAGAAGAAACGGCAGTAAGATAATTATTTCTCATCATAACTTCAAAGAGACACCTCACAACATAAGCAAAATATATGATGGTATTTGCCAGCAGAAACCTGATATTGTGAAGATTGTGACTTACGCAAATGACATTACTGATAATATCAGGATATTTGAACTTTTGGAGTCTGCTAAAGTACCCACCATATCTTTCTGTATGGGAGAGTTAGGATACATAAGCCGGATACTTACAAGTAAGTTTGGAGGATTCCTGACATTCGCTTCTCTCGAAAAAGGTAAAGAATCAGCACCGGGGCAATTAACAGAAGATGAGCTCTCCAATATATATCACTTTAAAGAGATAAACAGAGAAACAACGCTGTATGGTATTATCGGAAATCCGGTTTCTCATAGTATGAGCCCGGCCATCCACAACGCCGCCTTTACTGAAAAAGGGATTAATAACATCTATGTTCCTCTGAAGATCACAGATATTGACACCTTCATGAGAGAATGCAGAAAAATAGATTTTCAAGGTTTCAGCGTTACCATTCCTCATAAAGAGAGTGTTCTGCCACTTCTGGATGATCTTGATCCTAATGCTAGAAGAATTGGTGCAATTAATACGATAGTAAATCGAAATGGGAAACTGACAGGCTACAACACTGACTGCATGGCCGCCGTAATGGGACTGGAATGTAGTCTGAAGGAAACCGATGAAATACTTAATAATAAAAAAGTATCCATTATAGGAGCAGGAGGTGCGGCGCGTGCGATTGCCTTTGGGTTAAAAGAGAAAGGTTGCGATATAACCATCTTCAATCGCACCACTGAACGCGCTGAAAAACTGTCTCACGACGTCAAATGCAAATTTGAAAGCTTTGAAGAGATCCACCAAATAGATTCTGATATCCTCATAAATACTACATCTATCGGTATGTTTCCGGATGTCAATCAAACACCGGTTCCAAAAAATATACTAAAAGAAGGAATGATAGTTTTTGATGCCGTTTACAACCCAATAGAAACCAGACTTCTTCGGGAAGCAAATGAAAAAGGATGCCACACGGTTAATGGACTCTCAATGTTCATAAATCAAGCGGCTGAGCAGTTCAGGCTCTGGACAGATATTGACGCACCGATAGAATTGATGACTAAAGTGGTAAAGGAAATGTTATGAACATAGTCTTAATCGGTTTCAGAGGTACTGGCAAGAGTACTGTTGGTAGGCTATTGGCAAAACGATTAGAAAGGGATTTTATTGATTCAGACAATCAAATTGAAAGCTCTACCGGAAAAACTATTAAGAGCATATTCGAGGACGATGGGGAAGAAGCTTTTCGTAAGATCGAAGCAGGCGTCATTGCAAAACTAAGTAAGGCTGACAACAAGGTAATATCAGCAGGAGGAGGAGCTGTTCTTAAAGAGGAAAATGTAAATAATTTAAAAAATAACGGTTTTCTTGTCCTCTTGGAAGCAACTCCGGAAAGCATTCATAACCGTATAACACAAGATAAAAAAACGACTCAACAGAGGCCCTCTCTAACAGACAAAAAACCTCTTGATGAAATCAAACATTTGATTGCGGAACGCGAGCCTGCTTACAAAAGCGCAGCAGATTTCACAATAAATACATCCTATGTTTCCTGTGAAGATATAGTTAATGAAATTATTATGATAACAAACAAAACGATTAAGAAATAATCTACACGTATATCTTTAAGGAAGTCTTAATACAAAACCTGTATTTCCCTAATCTTTATCTTTCTTCTTGTCATCCAGGGACGCAATAACCTCATCCAC
>Ga0233428_1003156_pt1 | contig 14464 bp, 14 predicted proteins | sample SI_118_April2016_4_FD_179890 | JGI IMG/M metagenome (GOLD analysis project Ga0233428, IMG submission 179890) | Seawater microbial communities from Saanich Inlet, British Columbia, Canada - SI_118_April2016_120_MG | ecosystem: Environmental > Aquatic > Marine > Inlet | place: Canada: British... | reverse complement strand
TGCGAAACACAATTAGAAGAAGACAGAATGGTGAAGAGCAATGGCAAAAATTACAAGGTTATGTGTACGGAAAGGGGATCGAAAATGCACAAATTTACCCGGGAGTGCATAGATTTTTGTGGCGCTGTAACCAACTTGGTGTTAATGTAGAAATTGTTAGTCATAAAACTAAGTATGGACATTTTGATAAGAGCAAAACCCTCTTAAGAGAATATGCTAATATTTTTTTAGGTAATAACTTTATAGGCAGTAGTTTTTCAGCAATTAATAAGATAACTTACACTGATAACAGAGAGGATAAACTAGATTATATAAGGAACAATCGCTTTGATTTATTTATAGATGATTTGATTGAAGTGGTTGAATCCATATCTACTACAGATTGCCAAAGTATTTTGTTTTCTTCAGGCGAAGTGATAGGACGATTACAAGACGTCAAAGTTATGAAATCTTGGGCTGAAATTGAGAGTTTTTTATTTGGGAATTTAACATTACCTGAAGTAAAGTTACTGGCTGAATCAGTTATCGAAAAAGGTAGCGTAGAGAATGTTATCCAATTGAAGGGTCGAGGTAATTCACCAGTGTACAAGGTGTTGACTTTCGACTCTCCCATGTTCTTAAAGATTTATCCACAAGAATCAAAACACAATAGAATTAGTTCAGAATTTGATAGTGTAAAAATACTTACTAAACTTGGAATGAATGGAATTCAAAGGCCTATTGCTTGCAGTAAAGAGTTAGGTGTTGCTGTATATAAGTGGATTGACGTAGATAATTCGTATACATTTGATATCTGCACAGTGGAGTCTTCGTTAAATTTTCTTCGAAAGCTACATGGTAGTAGAGACAATCATATGTTTGATGACTTTTCAATGGCATCGGATGCATGCACTAGTATTTATGATATTGAGAAACAAATCAAGCGTCGTCTTTCTCAATTAAACGAGGCTACTGCAGAATTTGAAAGTTTGAATATTTTTCTGAACAATGAATTTAATCCATTGTTCGATGAGATTATTTTGTGGTCGAAATCTTATTTTTCAATCGATGGTGATTATTACAAATCTATAGGCAAACAAGAAATGACATTAAGTCCATCTGACTTTGGTTTTCACAATATTCTATCATCTAAAGATGATGGTTTAAAGTTTATTGATTTTGAATATTTTGGGCGTGATGATCCAGTCAAGCTAATTTCAGATTTTAGTCATCATGCAGCAATGAATCTTACTAGTACAATGGAGCAATTATGGTTTCAAGGGGTTAAAGATATTTATGGAGGTTCTATATTGAGTCGACTCAAGATATCTTGGCCACTTCATGGTCTCAACTGGTGTTTAATAATTCTTAATGAGTTTAAAAGCGATGTCTGGAGTAAGAGATGTCTAGCAAATCAAGAAATAAAGCATAATAGAGAGGATATTTTGTTAGGTCAATTAACAAAGTCTAGAAATAAGTTAAAATGTATATCTGAGTGTTATAAAAATAAGGAATTTTGGTGATAATGTATGGATAGCAGATCAAAATATTTAAGACGAACTGTAGTTGATATTATAGCCAATGAGAGACGTGGGCATCTTGGTCCGGCCATGTCTTCAATTGATATTTTAAGAGTTCTTTATGATAGTTTTCTTCAGTTTCGTCCAGAAGAGCCCACTTGGAAAGACAGAGATAGGTTTGTCCTTAGCAAGGGTCATGGATGCCTTTCTCTTTATTCTGTTCTTGCAGATAAAGGTTTTTTTAAAAAAGAAGAGTTGAATAATTTTTGTAAGTTTGATTCTAAATTTGGCGGTCATCCTGAAAGGGGAAAAATTCCGGGTGTAGAAGCTTCAACTGGTGCATTAGGGCATGGATTGCCGATTGCTGTAGGTATGGCACTTGCGGCACAAATTAGAAATGAACAGCATCGTGTTGTTGTCTTAACTGGTGACGGTGAAATAAATGAAGGCTCTATATGGGAGGCGGCATTATCAGCATCTAAGCATAAATTGTCAAATCTCATGGTATTTATTGATTACAATAAATTACAGTCGTATGGACCTAATCATGAAATTTTAAATTTAGAGCCGTTGGCTGATAAATGGATAAGTTTTGGTTTTGCAGTGGAAGAGGTAGATGGACATAATATTAATGATTTAGAATCTTTGTTGTCTAGATTGCCACTTGAGAATGATAAGCCTACAGCCATTATTTGCCATACAGTTAAAGGAAAAGGTTTTCCTTTTGCTGAAGGAAATACAGAGTGGCATCATAAATCTAAAATTTCAGATGCAGAGTTGGATGAAATGTATCGATGTCTTTGCTAATCTGGAGATTATTAAATGAGAAATACATGCCTTAAAGAGATTTACAAACTAGCGCAGGATAATTCCAATATTTTATTTATAGGGTCGGATTTAGGTGCCGGGACATTATCTGATATGAAAAATGATTTACCTGAACAGTTCATCATGGAGGGGATTAGTGAGCAACATATTATAGGAATGTCATCAGGACTTGCTATGGAAGGCTTTATTCCTTATGTTAATTCAATCGCCCCGTTTTTAACACGTCGCTGTTATGAACAAGTTTTAGTTGATGTGTGTTTGCATGATTTACCAGTAAGGTTAATTGGAAATGGTGGTGGAGTTGTATATGCACCACTGGGTCCAACCCATCTTGCTATAGAAGATATAGCAATATTAAGAGCTATACCTAATATGACTATTATTGCCCCATGTGATGCAGATGAGATGTTGCGTTTAATGCCAAAAACACTAGATTGGCCACATCCAATCTATATTCGTTTGGCTAAAGGTGGTGATAAAGTTGTTAGTAAAAATAACAAATGTTTTGAGATTGGAAAAGCGATATTATTGCGTGAACCTGGTGATGGCATCTTTATAACAACAGGCGTAATGACTCAAAAAGCATTAGAGGCCGCTGATCAATTAGCGAATGATGGTATAGAATGCGGTGTATTGCATATGCACACCATCAAGCCTATTGATATTGATGCACTATTGTCGTTAATTCCAAAAGTTAAAGCAGTAATTACTGTTGAAGAGCATATTAGATCAGGGGGGCTAGGTAGTGCCGTGCTAGAGTGTTGTAATGATTTAATCCCTAGTCATGCTTCAAAGATTACAAGAATTGGAATTCCTGATAGATTTTCAGATAAATATGGAAGTCAAGATGAGTTACTTGAGTATTGGGGAATTACAGTTGAATCAATAAAAAGCGCAATGCAAGAAGGTTTAAAAAGTAATGACAATTAATCGTCAAGATAATTTTTCAACAATTGAAGACATTGAGATTGGTAAAGCATTTCTAGAGCAAGGATATATTATTCGACCAATCAAAAATATAAAGGATTTAGATTGGATTCGTAATTTGTTTATAAAGTTAGTTAGGAAAAATTTAACAATTAAAGATGAAGTTAATGATGGCAATTTATTTGATTTAATTCATTATGAGATTAATCCATCACAATTGAATAATTTTCGTCTTTCAATCATTAAAGAGATGAATGCAACAGATGGTTTTAGGTATAGATATTATCAAGTGGCTAAATCATATTTAGAAGCACTTGTTGGTAATGAACTTGCTATGCAATCTAGAGTTAATCTTTCAATTCAGTTGCCTAATGATGCTAGTTCATTACTAGCAACACATGCTGACACTTGGTCAGGAGATTCTCCATTTGAAGTTGTTGTGTGGCTTCCTTTAGTAGATTGTTATAAAACAAAAGCAATGTACCTTCTTCCTCCAGATAAAAATCTCAATTTAAATAAGAACTTTAAACAAATGTCTGGCAATAATAGCGAGTATTTATTTAAATCGATAGAGTCGGATATAAAATGGATTGATATTAACTATGGTGAGGTGATGGTGTTTAATCAAGCTCTCCCTCATGGAAATAGGATAAATCAAGAAAATGAAACACGATGGTCTATGAATTGCAGGTTCAAAGGCTTATTTACACCCTACAATGATAAAAAAATAGGGGAATTTTTTGAACCAATTACCATTAAGCCAGCGTCAGTTTTGGGTATGAGTTACCAACATCCCAAATTGTAATGAAAAAACTAAGAGGCTATATTTTTAGTCGCTATTTTTTAGGTGAGCGTATTCCACAATATGTGCAAAATCTAGTTCTACGTGATTATTGCGATAAAAAAAAGCACGAATATTTGTTAAGCGCAACGGAGTATACAATGGGTAACTCATTTTTAGCTTTGCAGCAAACATTGAATGATATGAAAAACATTGACGGGATTGTTGCTTATAGTTTATTTCAGATGCCAGAATTACAAATTGATAGAATTAAAGTTTATACAAAAATCCTAAAGAGTAATAAAGAGTTACATTTTGCTGTAGAAGGTTTAAAGATATCTGAGAAGTCTGATATAGATAGAATAGAAAATATATGGCTTATTAAACAAACATTGCCAAAATGTTATCAATATTCGGAGTAAGAGAATGGGGGAATTAAGAAATTTTGTAACGTCACTACATCAATCTACAAAGCGTGATTATTTGGCACGTATGATTGACGACAAAGTTCATTGTATGGAAATTGCCAAACAATACGGAAAAGATTATTGGGATGGTGATAGGCGTTATGGATATGGCGGATATAAATACATGTCAGGCAGATGGAAACCAGTTGCTGAAAAATTAATTGATACCTATAATTTAGGGTCTGAATCTAAGGTACTTGATATAGGTTGTGGAAAGGGCTATTTATTGTATGAGATGAAATTACTTGTGCCAGATTTAGATATTATTGGAATAGATTCTTCAGACTATGGAATTGAAAATGCTAAAGATGAAATAAAGCCTTTTATTTTTAAACATAAGGCAGAAGATAAGTTGCCATACAAAGACAAAGAATTTGATTTAGTAATATCACTAGGCACATTTCATAATCTTAGGATTCCTGAACTTAAGGTTGCTTTATTAGAAATGGATCGGGTTGGTAAAATGGGGTACTTAATGCTAGAAAGTTATCGCAATGAAGAAGAGTTTTTTAACCTTCAGTGTTGGGCGTTAACAGCAGAGTCATTTTTTGACAAAGAGGAATGGGTTTGGCTGTATAATCACTTCGGTTATAAGGGTGATTATGAGTTTATTTATTTTTAGGTAGGCTATTGTAAATTTCAGTATGAAGAAGATTCTGATAGTTGGAGGCTCTGGATATATAGGAAGTCATTTTGGCATTACCTACCCAAGGAGTAAGATTGTATCAACATATCTAAAGACAAAAGTTGATAATGGAGTTTTTTTTGATTTGTCTACTAGTAAATTACATGATGTTATAGCCTTCCCTAATGAATTTTCCCATGTTTTAATAATGGCTGGTATTGTTAGATTTAATAATATAACGGACAACCTGACTAAGGCATATGATGTAAATGTTAATAGCGTTAAGAAATTAGTTGATGATATTGTGAATATGGGGTTGATACCAGTTTTTATTTCATCAGAGTCGGTATTTGATGGAGATAATGGTGGATATACTGAGGAGGATGAGCCAAACCCAATATTTGATTATGGAATGCATAAATATAAAGTAGAAGAATATATTAAAAAGGTTGCGAGTAGTTATTTAATAATTAGATTGGCAAAGGTATTTGATTCAAACTTTGATAAGCCAACTCTTATATCTGGATGGATAAATGATTTAAACCACAATAAGAATATTTATTGTGCAAATGATCATGTTTTTAGTCCAATTCATATTGAAGATGTAGTTAGATATATTGAAAAGCTTATTGAAATGGGAGAAACTGGAATATTTCACGTGTGTTCCCAAGATTTAAAAAGTAGATTGCAAATGCTCGAATATTTAATTAATCGATATGCTAATTATGCTCCTTACGTTGGTACAGTAATAGAGCAACCTCTTCATTCTTTCAAAGGGGCGGAAAATATTCCATTAAATACATCAATGAATCCAAAAAAAATAATTAAAACAGTTGGTATTTATCCAAGAAATTTTTCATGGTGGGCTGATACTCTAATTGGAGAATTCTTTTCTAGAGAGATGGAATAAGATTTTTTATGAATAAGATTCAAGTGATTGACTTAGGATTACAACCCGTTTCCAATAGGTTTTTGGTTAATAACTGGGATGAGGTGCCAAAATTTTCGTTAAGTATTAGCATCTGTATTGAAAATGGGTTAATTTTATTAGATAAGCCGTTTCCCGTTAAGGAAGTTAAACCTCAGTTTGGTTGGTTAACTTGTTTCGAGCCAGAAGACCATCTTGACAAACTTGTAGAAAAATTGACTCAATTACCAGGTATTTCAAGAAAATCTTGTATTGGAGGTTATAGTTTTAAAGATGATTCAACCTTAATAAGAATGGATAAATTGGGGTATAAGAAAATATGGCGTATAGACCCAAAAATAGATCTAAATATTGATGATAGTACAGCAAATGTAGAAACGTACCAGAGAAAATTTACAAACAGTAGGGCTGAAAAAATAGCGGATAAATACGGTTTAGCAGATATTTTATTAGTACGCCATGTAGTTGAGCATGCATATGATGTCTCTAAATTTATACAATCTATTCGTAAATTGATTAAGTTAAATGGTTATATAGTATGGGAGTTGCCTGATTGTGAGAGGGGCTTGAATTCTGGAGATTGTACAATTATATGGGAAGAGCACATATACTATTTCACCAAGTTTACTTTTAAGCAATTAATGAAAAAAGAAGGATTTGATATTATTGATTGCTATATAGCGCCTTATCCTTTGGAAAACAGTATTATAGCGATTGTAAAAGAATCACATGAAAAACTTCATACTGAAATTCCTGATTCTAAATATGTAGAGAGTGAAATTGTAAGAGCGTTAAACTTTTCCAATTTATTATCAATGCGAAAAAAATCAGTACGTGAAAAACTAATTGAAACTACTGAAAAATATGGTAAAGTGGCTTTTTTTGGTGCTGGACATCTCTCCGTAGCATATATTTCAATTATGGGTATTTCAGACTTAATTAAATATGTAATTGACGATAATCTGAATAAAAAAGGCATGGTAATGCCTGTTGGTAAGCTTAATATTGTAAGCTCTGATGTTCTATATGAAGATGATGTATTGGTGTGCTTATTAAGTCTTAATCCCCAGAATCATGATAACGTAATCAAGAATAATTATAAATTTTTAGATAAAGGAGGTATATTTGTATCTATTTTTCCTGGTTCTGATAATTATTTAGAAGAGGTGTTGTGATTAAGTTTAAAAAAGAAAGCGATGAAGTTTTATATGTTGACGAAAAAATACCTGTTATTGGAACTAAAGAAATAGGTGAGTTAAAAAGATTGGCCTTGCTTAATCAACGAAAACGCGTCAGAGTTTGTACACATGATTCTCCAAATAGTAAATTACACGAAATGTTTATTGTTCATACAAAAGAGTGCTATGTTAGGCCACATAAGCATATTGGGAAAGATGAATCTATTAGCGTAATTGAGGGTGTTGTTGATGTAGTTTTGTTCAATAATACTGGAGATATTTGTGAAGTAATTAACCTTGATGCTGTTAGTCCTGTAGGGTTACGTTATTGCAGATTACCAAGCTCAACTTATCATATGTTTATAATCAGAACAGAATTTTTAGTTTTTCACGAGTGTACACAAGGACCTTTTATTCGTAACGACACTATTTTTCCAGAATGGGCCCCTTTGGATGGTAGTTTTAAGCAAGAGGGCTTTATAAAACATATAGAATCAAACATTAGATCCCACCAGTATGGTTGTTAGTGTAATTATAGGAGGGACAAGAGGTATTGGAAAGGTAGTCAAAAAACACCTGATTGACAGAGGTGATTTGGTATATACAGTATCAAGAAATAATTCAAAACAAAAAAACCACATAAGTTGCGATATTACAGAATGTGGAGAATCTATTTTTAATAGTATTGATAAAGTTGATAATATTATTTTTGCACAGCGTTACCGTGGAGATAATTGGGATAAGACTTTTGATGTTACTGTAAAGGCTGTAAATAACATAGTGAAAGTTGCTATTTCTAAATTTAGCAGAGGTGGGTCAATTGTAATTATAAGTTCAAATGCGAGTCAATTTATATTAGAAGAGCAACCTGCGGAATATCATGCATCTAGGGCCGCACTTGACGCTCTTATGCGTTATTATGCTGTAGCATACGGGAAAAAAGGAATTAGATTTAATAGTATTCTTCCATCTACATTAATTAAACCAGAGAATGTAGATTTTTTTACCAAAGACAATAAAGTGAGAAAAATGATTGAAAATATTACCCCGTTAAATAGAATGGGATCAGCGGATGATATAGCAAATATTGTTGATTTTTTGTGTTCTCAAAAATCATCTTTCTTAACTGGAAATAGTTTTATGGCAGATGGAGGTCTATCTCTAATTGGTCAAGAGACTATTGCAAGAAATCTACTAGATTGTAATCATGAAAAATAATCTTTCTTTCGTTGATTTTTATAATAAACATGGCATATCTCCGGTATCTCAAAATATATCTAATCTTGAAGAGCATTTTAAAAGAAGAAACTCATTATTGACAAGTTTGGGGATTCCCGCCATATTTGTTAAGGGTTCTAGTGTTCTTGAATTTGGACCGGGCTCTGGACATAATGCCACTTATATTGCATCTCTATCTCCTAATAGATATCATCTTGTTGATGGTAGTGATGTAGGTATTAGAGAAACTGAGCGACTGTTGTCTGGATATGAAATTCATAATTTTAAGGCAATGCATTCATTATTTTTAGACTACAAGAGTAGTTTTTTATTTGATATTGTTTGGGCCGAAGGTTGTATTCCTCATCAGTCTGATCCAATTAGTATTTTAGAATATCTTTCTTCTTTTACAAATAAGTCAGGGATATTTGTTATAACAACAATTAATGGTATCTCACATTTATCAGAAACAATAAGAAGATTGGCATCACACATACATATAAACTCAATAGAATCTATAAGTGAAAAAGTAAATGTGATACGCCCACTACATAGAAAACATTTGCAACACTTGAAAGGTATGAGCAGACCTATTGATGATTGGATTTTAGATGTAATCATCCAACCACTACATAAAAGTAAGCTGTTAAGCATACCTGATGCTATTAATGTTCTTCAAAATGAATACGATATTTATGGATCATCGCCAAAATTTATTACTGATTGGCGCTGGTATAAAGAAGTTGTTGGTGTTGATAGAGGATTTAATCAAACCGCTCTTGATTCTTATTATCAGAACAACCTTAATTTAATTGATTATCGTTTTGAATTTTCAGAGCATTCACCAGAGTACGGGGTGAATTTAGAGAAACTTTGTAGTAAATCCTGGGATGTTATGAGATTAATTCAAGATGGAGATAGTGAGCAATGGGGGGTTTTTACAAATTTATTAAACGATATCTCTAATTTGGTAGAGATAAAATCACCAGTTACAGCAAAAGCAATTTCTGAAGCGTCATCTTGGTTGCAAGATGGTGCACCAATAAACCAAGAGTTAAAATATTTTCCTGAGTGGTGGGGGCGTGGACAACAGTATGTCAGTTTTATAAGAAAATAAGTAACAGGGGCTGGCCCTGACATCTAATATGCTGGAGTTAACAAGTGTACATAAAATGTTGTAAGTTAAGTAAAAATAAGCATTAAAACTGATGGAATACTTCATTGAAGATGCAGCAGTAAGAGCGTATCGAGCAGTTTAGTGGAATGGTTGAAGTGGATGAGATTTATTAGGTGTCAACCTTTTCTATTCTTAGTATTTGTTATTAACCAGAGTATTACTATTTTGTAGAAATAAATAAAGTTTGGTAAAGGAGATTGAACTCATGGTAATTGATTTTATAAATAAGATATACGCTGATACTAACATACCTGATTTGGTGCCTGGCACTTCGGGGGAGCACTTGGCTGAGTTTTATACTGCATGCTCACGTGGATTAAGATTAAATAAAAAGGTTGTTATCGTTAAACCTGATAGGCCGTTGAATCACAAAGTATACGACATTATTCCTGAAGGGGTAATTTTAAATATTGTGAAGCATAGCTCATTAAGCGGAATAAAAGCTCGAATTATTCTTTGGATAGCTTCTGGTTTTTTAATAAAGTACCCTAAAAAACATATATACAGTTATCTAAGAAGTAGGTTAAATAAAATTGTTTCTAAAATGGACAATAATGCAAACAAATGCGTAGTATGTAGTAGATTTTTAAATTTTTTAAAGGTATATATTGATGCTAAATTCTTTAACAAAAAGCAGTACATAGATAAAAAAGAAATTAGTGAGGGGGTAAGCTGCAAACTGAGTAATGTGGATATTACATATAGTCAAAAATATTTAAGAAATATTGGAGTAGATTTTAATAAAAAAATTGTTTGTTTGCATGTTAGAGATCATATTAATGATACCGGTGGCTACAACAGAAGGTGTTCAATTGAACAATACGAAAGAGGAATTAAATATCTTGAATCCAAAGATTTTTTGGTCATTAAAATAGGGCGTAATTCAGAAACAAAATATAGTAGAAATAGTGCAGTAGACTTGTCATTTGATGATGTGCCACATGTTATTCAAATATATTTAATATCAATATGTAAATTTGTTATTAGTTATCAAACAGGCGTTATACCATTACTATCTTATATGTTTAATAGGCCATTATTAATGGCAAATGTTGTTGATCCCGTATTGCATTATCCCATAAAGAAAAATGCTTTAATTATATTGAAAACGTTATACAGTAAAAATTCTATGAAAGAGGCGAGGTTTGATGAAATTACAAGTGGCAGAGTAACTAAGCTTAAAAAAAGTCACTGTTTTGATGAGTTGTATTATTATGAAGACAATACTCCTAGCGAGATACTATTGTCTATAAAAGAAATGATTAATTTTATAGACAATGGATTTAAAAAAAATGATGATCAGCTTTTTTTAAGAAGACACCTTCAGGAAAAAAATACAAATATATTGAAAGACAAAAAAGACGTGGGTGTATATAATTTTCATATGAGATGGTCAGGTGGTGAATTTATCGGTGCAGGTGCGTTATGTGCATGGTACGCAAAAAAAATACGCTCTGAAATTGAAAGTTATAGTAATTAGGTTTTTGTGTTTATGAAAATTACCAATTTACAAAGGTGGCAAGAGGGTAGAGGGTTAATATCATTAAGATATAAAAGTATAGCTATTCTATTAATTGTTTCATTTGTAACAATATTATCGGAAGCATTAGGGTTGAGTTTTTTTTATCCTATTTTTCAATATATCCAAGCAGATGGGGACATTTCCATTCTTTTAGAAAGTTCTAAAATTTGGGTTGCTGTAATAGAAGCAACAGACAAATTAGATATAAATATAAGCCTTGGTCTTTTATTATCTTTAGCGTTTGTATTTTTCCTAGGTAGGCAAATATTTACTTATATAAAGATGGTATACGCAACAAAGATTCAAGCCTCTCTTCTTAAGAACTTACGATCTAAACTATTTGACTCTTATTTAAATGCATCAGCAGAATATCATGATACTTATTCTGTTGGAAGTCTTACTAATATAATGACACAGGAGGCAAATGCTGCAGTGTTGGGTATATTAAAACCAATTGAACTGATAGTCTACATCGTAATGTTGGCAGTTTATATTGCCATGCTTATGATTATTTCATTTGAAATGACAATGATATCAATTGTGGTTTTATTTATAGCAAGCTTGATCCCTCAAGGCTGGATGAGAAAGAGTATAGAGGTTGGTGAAAATGTAGTAGATTCAAATACAAAATTATCAGCATACTTAGTGAGTCGTTTAAAGTTTCCAAATTTGGTCCGACTTTCTGGTACTGGAGAAATTGAAAGAAGTAATTTTAATATTTTGAATGAGAACCAAAGGAGACATAACGTTGAATCTTCTATTTTGCAAACAAAAACAGAAGTATCTGTTGATCCTATAGTTGTAATTTTGAGTCTTTTAATGCTTTATTTGTCAGTGACGCAGTTGAATATGTCAATTGAATTAATAGGGTTATATTTACTAATTGTAATGAGGATTTTGCCTGTAATAAAAAGTGTTTTGCTCCAATGGCAGGGTATTAATTCAGTATTAGGATCAGTAAATATTATTAAAAAACTAATAAGTGAAATGACAGCCAATATAGAAAAAGATACTGGTAATATTGATTTTTCTAAATTACAAAATAATATCATATTTGAAAATGTATATTATTCTTACCCGTCTACTGCAAGCTACGCCATCAAAGACATTAGTTTTACTATACCAGCAAATAGAATGACAGCTATTGTAGGGTCTTCTGGAAGTGGAAAGTCGACAATACTTGATTTATTATTAAGGTTAAGAAAGCCAAAGAAAGGAAAAATCTTTCTTGATAAAGTTAATTGTAATAAATTTTTGTTAAAGAGTTACCGTGACCATATAGCGTATGTACCACAATCCCCACAAATCTTCGAAGGGTCAATTATTGATCATATTTGTTATGGCATCAACAATTGTAATGATAATGATATAGATTTGGTTTGTAATATGGTCGGTATCGGAAAGTTTATTAATAGTCTTCCAGATCGTTATAGGACAAAATTAGGAGAAGATGCTGTTAGATTATCGGGTGGGCAGCGTCAGCGTATAGAGTTGGCAAGAGCATTAATATCAAAAAAACCAATACTTATTCTTGATGAACCTACAAGTGATTTAGATAATAAGGCAGAAAATGATTTTAAATTAACTCTAAGAAAGATTAATGAGAAATTTAATACAACAATTGTAGTAATATCACACAGTTTAAAAAGTATTTCATGGGCAGACAGCATTATCGTGGTGGCTGATGGAAAGATTTCCGCATCAGGAACACATAAAGAATTACTAGGGACATGTGGTTGGTATTCTGAATCATGGAAAACTGAGGTAGAGTAATACTTATGATAGTTGGAATACAACAACCAAATTATATCCCGTGGACTGGTTATTTTTATAAGATATACGCGTCTGATAAGTTTGTTTTTTTAGATGATGTGCAATATACTAAGAATAACTACATTAATCGTGTAAAAATAATCAGCTCAAAACCTGATGGACAGTGGCTTACAATTCCAGTATCACATCACTTTAAAGATATTATCCAAATTGTGAGACCGGCCAAAAAAGGTTGGGTTGATCAGCATTTGAATATGCTACGTCATAATTATCGTAACAGTAAATATTTTTCACTTATTTGGTCTGATGTGGTGGATTTATATAAAGAAGTATATGCACTAAATAGTCTTTCTGATATCAATATAAAATTAATTATAGGAATTTCAGATAGATTAGGTATTAAGACTGATTTTATAAAATCATCTGAATTGTTATCTATCAATGGAACTGGGGGCGATAGGTTGATAGAGATTTTAAAGTCTTTTAATGGTAATTCTCCTCAATACCTCTCTGGTAGTGGTGGAGCCAAATACCAAGACGAAGAAAAATTTAAAGTAGAAAATATTGGATTAAAGTACACTGATTTTGTTTGTCCCACATATCAGCAAGGTATTGATGGATTTACTTCTGGGCTTTCAGTTCTTGATATGGTTTTTGCCACAGGATGGGAACGATCGTATGAGTTAATTAGTAACAAAAAAATGAAATGAAATTAGTACAAAGCGGTAATGATACGAAGTTAAATTTTTCATTATCTGGATACCAGGAATTGTTGCAACGTTTTATAGATGCTGACTATGAATTTGTAAATTATGAGACAGTAAAGAGTAATTGCAAGCATGTAATTAATAGGCATGATATTGATTTTTCAATAGATTATGCGTTACAAATATCAAAAATAGAAAAAAAATTAGAGATAAAATCAATATATTTCTTATTAATCAGGTCAGAGTTTTATAATATATTCAGCAAAAAATCAATAGATTTAATTGCAGAAATTTTAGAAAATGGACATGATATTGGGTTGCATTTTGACATGTCATTGTATGGGAATGATATAAGTAATATTGATGACTATGTAGCAAATGAATGTCAAATTCTAACAAATTTGACAGGGAAAGAGGTAAATGTTGTAAGTTTTCATCGTCCAATTGATACGTTACTTGGTATGTCAGATAATGTTGGAGGCAAGATACATACATATCAACCTCGTTTTTTTGATGATATAGGGTATTGTTCAGATTCACGTGGTGAATGGAAATATGGCAACCCATTTCAACATGATTCTTTTAGTAATTCTTTGGCAATACAATTACTTACTCATCCAATATGGTGGCTCCTTAATCAAGGCTCCCCAAAGAATAAGCTTGATTTTTTCCTAACTGAAAGATTTAAGTTTTTAAAAAAAGAAATGCACTCTAACTCATCAATCTATTAATTATTTTGAATAAGATCCCATTAAACAAACCGTATTTTTCAAAACAATCTAGAGAAAAGGTGCTTGATTCTATTGATGGTGTTCTTAAGTCAGGCATTCTTAT
>Ga0233428_1003150_pt1 | contig 14483 bp, 16 predicted proteins | sample SI_118_April2016_4_FD_179890 | JGI IMG/M metagenome (GOLD analysis project Ga0233428, IMG submission 179890) | Seawater microbial communities from Saanich Inlet, British Columbia, Canada - SI_118_April2016_120_MG | ecosystem: Environmental > Aquatic > Marine > Inlet | place: Canada: British... | reverse complement strand
GAGGCGCACGTCATCGCCATCGGCATTGCCGCGGGTGCCCCATATTTCCATCCGGGTAGACAATTCCTCCAGATCATCCCAACTGAAATTGGCTTGATCTGGATTATGGCAGACAACGACCTGTCGTCGCCTGCCACCATTGGCCGTCATTCGCACCATGCCCTCCGTAAGCCGTGGCGCATTGGGGCCGAATACGACGCAGCAAATGTCTTCCGCGTGGCGACGGAAGTGCCGTGGGATGTCGGCACTATGACCGGCCATCACCAGTTTGACTTCGGCTTTGATCTCGCGCTGCTGAAGCTGCTGATTCATTACCTTGTGCGCGGCGTAGATCGTGCGAAAGTGGTGGTAACTTGGTGACGTGCGCAGTGTGTTTTTGTCGGACGGCACTGGCTCGCAGACGACAACGTAAAGAGGGCGCAGATCGCCATCGCTGCTTGTGGAGGTAGCTTGTGTCGTGGCCGGAGTCTCTCGAGCTTCGACGCCTGCTTGTTCTGCACTACTTTGAGGCGCGTCGGTGCGCGAACTCTCGAGCAATTCATCGATCGCCGTATGCATATCGAAATCATCACCGAGATCACGTTCTTTTTCGAACAAAGCCTGGGCAAAACTCGTATGAGCGCGACGTTCCTGATCCTGATGGCGCTCCAGGGCGCGGGCAACGGCCAGGCGCAGATCGGACATGCGAAAGGGTTTGGTCAGGAACTGATACACACCCTTCTGCACAGCGTCGACGGCAAGATCTACCGAAGGGTAACCAGTCATGATGAGAGCGACGATGTCCGGTTGCTCCTCCTGCAGTCGCTCGATCAATTTGTCCCCCGTCATGCCAGGCATGCGGATGTCCGTGAGGACAACGTCGAAGGTTTTCTGTCGAACGAGGGCGATGGCAGCATCGGCACTTGACGCAGGGGTCGCATCATGCCCCATTTTGTTCAACAGGGCGGCGCACGTTCGCCGGACGGTTTCCTCGTCATCGACGACGAGTATATTTGCTCTTTTCTTATCCATCCGATGACTGTTTTGTCGATTTTTGAACTTTTTTCAACCGTGCGCATGTCCTTAAGCAACAACAAGTTAGCGTCCGTACAATGCACTCTTTTGGGTGTCCTCTGTCAAGTCCCTTCCGGTTTCTCGACCTCGAGAGGTGGTTTTCATGAGTTTGACTGCCCACGACATAATGAATCCCGATGTCGTCACTGCACGCCATGATCTGTCACTGCACCAGTTGGTGCTCCTGCTACAGACAAACGCCATCACCGGACTCCCCGTGTTGGATGGTGAGGGGGAACTTGTTGGTGTCGTCTCGACGCGAGATCTCGTCCGTGTCGAGGATGAGCAGGCGGAGGAAGAGCGCTCTCACTACCATGCGCGCACTTCGGGTTCCATCAGTGAACTCGACGAATGGCAGGACGACGGTCGTGATCTGACGGTTGGAGATATCATGTCAGTGCATGTTGTCTCGGCGGGCCCCAATACCTCTGTCAAGGAGCTGGCCGCCACAATGGTCGATCACGACATCCATCGCGTCGTGATTCTTGATGGATCGACCCTCGTCGGAATCGTCGGGAGTCTGGATATCCTCAGAGCTGTGAGTCTGGGACGTCTGTCGTGACTGGATCTCGTTTGCCCATTGCCCTCGTATTGATGGGGGTCACGGGAAGTGGGAAGTCGACGGTGGGGCAGATGCTCTCTGAGCGCCTCGACTGGCCATTCCTCGATGGCGATGATTTCCATCCACAGAAGAACGTTGAAAAGATGGCTCAGGGCACACCCCTGACGGATGACGACCGCAAGCCCTGGCTCCAGCGTCTGGCCGACGAACTGGGTACCCACCTTGATGCGGGCACAAGCTGCCTACTCGCCTGCTCGGCCCTGCGCGCCAGCTACAGACATCTGCTGGTTGGAGACAGGCCACAAGACATAAGATTTGTACACCTGAACGGGTCGGCAGAGCTCATTGGTTCACGACTTCGCGACCGAGTCCATCGTTATATGCCGCCCTCGCTTCTCCAGAGTCAGTTCGACACCCTCGAGACGCCAGAGCAAGCACTGACCATCAGTATCGATGCCACTCCTGGGCAGATTGTGGAGCGCATCCTTCGCGAACTTGGCATCGTCGCGTAATCTCACGACTCGGCAGGGCTCTCTTGCAGCCTGATCAGAAGCTGCCGCGATAGACAAACAGCAGATAGGCCGATAACAGCGTGACGATCAGTAGCACTCCAGTACTGGTCAGCCACGTGCGCGCGAAAACGCCTGTGGGGCCATGGTATGATTTTGCATAGCCGATGCAGTTGGCGGCCAATCGCTTGCCACCGGCAATGAAGTCGTCGCGAGCCGGACCGGCGATGCCATTGAATGTCCTGATCAGAGCGGGAATCCACTTCCGATACAACACATCTGAGTCGAGGTTCGTGCACGGCACTTCCGGTGTCTCCCAGTGGCGTCGGGCGAGGACCGCGAAGGCCAGCAGAGCGAACACGAGCAGTTGTAGCTGCGTGACCACATGGCTTGCCGTGTAGGGCTCGAACTCAACGGGGTAGGGCAGGATACTGTAGAGTGGCGCGGGGAAGACTCCGATGCCGACGCAAAGGAATGCTGTGATGCCCATCGCCAGCAGCATGTTCAGTGGTGCTTCCTTGCAGCGGATACCGCTGTCGTGGTGGCCGAAGAATCCGTAGAAGGGGATCTTGATCCCTGAATGGTGGAGCACACCGGCGGAGGCAAAGATCATGACAAACCAGGTCAGGTCCCAGCCCTCATTTGCAACAGCGGTCAGGGTCATGGACTTGGTGACAAAGCCGCTGAACAGAGGGAAGGCGGAGATCGACAGGGCGCCGATAACGCAGAAGAAGGTCGTCCACGGCATCGATCGATAGAGCATGCCGAGCTCGGATGCCTTGGTCGTGCCCACACGGTGCAAGATCGCCCCCATGGACATGAACAACAGTGCCTTGTAGAGGATGTGGGCGAAGGCGTGACTGGCAGCGCCATTGATCGCCATCGTTGTGCCAACACCGACACCGACGACCATGAAGCCCAACTGATTGTTCAAGCTGTAGGCCAGCACTTTGCGCAGATCGTTCTCGATCACGGCGAAGAAGACGGGAAAGGCCATCATCACGGCGCCGATCGGTATCAGAATGTCAGTGCCGGCGAATCCTCGAGCCAGTGCATAGACCGACAACTTCGTCGTGAAGGCTGACAAGAATACGGTGCCCGTTGCGGTGGCTTCCGGGTAGGCATCCTGCAGCCAGTTGTGCAGGAAGGGGAAGGCGCACTTGATGCCAAAGGCGATGAAGATCAGTGTCGGCCCCAGATTGTCCGTGAAACTCAAGTCGCCCAGGTGTACGAAGGCGAGGGAGCCTGTGTCGCCGTAGTGGATCAATACGCCTGCCAGCAGGATCACACCGGATCCCACCTGAATCACCAGATATCGCATACCCGCCTTGTACGAGCGATCCGTATGGCGAGCCCAGATCAGGAACACGGAAGAGACAGCCGTCAACTCCCAGCAGACGAAGAGCGTGATCAGGTCACCGGCAAAAGCTCCAGCGATAGCTGACCCAGCGTAGATAAAGCCTGCCACATGCTGAATCGGATCCTTCACGTGTACCGAATACAGTGCACAGAGGAAGGCCGCCAAGTGGAAGATGTAGCCCCAGACGAGGCTGAGCTTGTCGATCCGGGCGAGGGTCAGATGGTAGTCGAACAACTGGATCTCGCCGTAGGACCCGTGCCCAAGGCTGAGCAGGTGCGCGAAACTTACCAGGGGCAAAGCCAGCATCCACGCCGAGCGCAGGTGACCGCGCAGCAACGGTACCAGCAGGGCGCCGAGGATGAGCAGCGTGCCAGGTGGCATGTGCTCAGGCATAGTAGTCCTCGTCGCGCATGACAACGCGACGCCAGATGAAGCCAGCGCCCACGATGAGGGAATAGGCGATGAAACCGAAGATCGAATAGAAGGCGAACCAGCCTTCGGCACTGTAGTGGATGTGTTTGTGATAGCCGATGTGAAGCAGATCGAGGACGTCAGGAATCAGCAGACCCAGGCAGATCACGATGAGCAGTCGATAGAGCAGGGTCAGACTTGAACCGCGTTCGATCCACGGTGTCTGCGTTTCGTCTGTCTGCTGTTGTTCGTCAGTCATGGGTCGCTCCTGAAGTCTACTTGCCAACGATCGGCGCCAGGAGCCGGAAGACGGGCTCCGCGTAGAAAAACAGCACGATACAACCGAGGGCCGTGAACATCAGTGGGCCAACCATCAGAACAGGGGCCTCATGGATTCCCTCACCGTGATCGGCCTGCACGTGTCCATGATCCGTGGCGGCGGCACCCGCCGAAGCTGGGGCCCGCAACACGCCGGGGAAAAACGCTCGGATGGGGATGGGAATCAGATACATGATGTTCAGCAGTGAACTGATCATCAGCACAGCGACGAAGATGAGGTGACCGGATTCGACGGCTCCCAGCGCCAGATACCACTTGCTCCACGAACCACCCAGGGGCGGCACGCCAATGACGCTGAGGGCACCGATGAAGAAGGCGATCATGGTGAAAGGCATCTGTTTGCCAATGCCGACCATATCACTGATTTCCGTCTTGTGTAGGGCGACATTGATGGCGCCGGCGCAGAAGAACAAGGTAATCTTGCCGAAGGCATGCATGACGATGTGCATGCCACCACCGATGATACCCCACTCCGTGGCCAGGGCGGCGCCGAGGACGATGTAGGACAATTGGCTCACCGTAGAGTAAGCCAGCCGAGCCTTCAGATTGTCCTTCGTCATCGCGATCAACGAAGAGATCACCACGGTGCCACCCGCCACATACATGAGCCAGACACTGGCGCCTGTATCTGCCAGCAAATCAATCCCGAAGATGTAGACGATGACTTTGAGGATCGTGAAGACACCGGCTTTCACGACCGCTACTGCGTGCAGCAGGGCACTGACCGGTGTTGGTGCCACCATGGCTGCTGGCAACCAGCGATGGAAAGGCATCAGCGCAGCTTTGCCCGTACCAAAAGCGAATAGAGCGAGCAGGATGTAGAGGGAATTGCCCTCGACATTGCCGGCGAGAATGCCTCCTGGAGTGAAATCAAGCGTGCCCGTTGCTACATACGTCCAGATGACTGCCAGCAAGAGAAATGCAACAGACGTGCTGATCAGGATGCCCAGGTAAATACGGCCACCCCGCAGAGCGTCCGCCGTGCGCGCGTGTGTCACCAGCGGATAGGTCGACAGGGTCAACACCTCGTAGAACACGAACAGTGTCAGCAGGTTGCGTGCGTAGGCGACACCGAGGGCTGCCGTAATGGCGACGGCAAAAAAGAAGAAGAACCGTGTCTGATCGACTTCGTGATGCCCTCGCATGTAGCCGAAGCCATACAGCGATGTGACGATCCACAAGCCGGAAGCAACGAGGGCGAAAATCATCCCCAGCGGCTCAACGTGGAAGCTCAGTGAGAGGCCCGGCACGAATTCCAGCACGTTCAACTCGGCGACACCACCGGTCTGTACTGTCGGCACCAGAGTACAAACCGTGCCAAAGGTCAGCAGACCTGCAATGATCGTGAGTGAATCGCGCAGATTCGGGCGAGATCCGCACAGGGCGATGATCGGTCCGAAGGCGATTGGCAACAGCAGGGAAACCAGCAGAGCCGTGTGTGGCGTCATCTTGCCAGGCCTCCCATCAGGGCTTCAGCGCCGGCTCGTGCAAGACCCGCAGTGAAAGTGGCTGTCGCACCGAAGTAGAGTGTGGCGCCGATCAGAATCCACGTGGGGATCAGCATGGCCAAAGGTGCTTCGGTGGCCTGCGCCGCTTTGCCTTCCGGGTCGTGGAAGTAAGCTGTTTCGACAATCTTCCAGATATATGCGACAGCAAGCAGGGAGCCCAGAAGGATCAAAACTGCCACAGGCCACCAGCCACGCTCGAGGGCGGCGCTGACGAGATACCATTTGCTGATGAAGCCGACGGTCAATGGCACGCCGATCAGGCTCAGGCCGCCGAACACGAAGGCGGCCATCGTGACGGGCATGCGCTTGCCAATGCCGCGCAGCTCAGATAATTCCACCGTGCCGAGACGCATCACGATACAACCGAGGGCAAGAAACAGAGCGCCCTTCATGACGGCGTGGTTGAACAGATGCACGAGCGTCGCCGTGAGGCCAGTGACTGATACCAGGCCGATCCCTACGACCATGTAGCCAACCTGGGCAATCGATGAGTAGGCAAGCAAGCGCTTCAGGTTTGTCTGGAACACGGCGACCGTCGAGGCGACAAAGACGCCGAGCAAGCCCAGTGGCACGAGGAAATACTCGATATGCAGCGTGTCAAAGGCGTATTCGCGGCCGAAGATCCCGTAGAAGAATCGCAGGAAGACGTATACGGAGACCTTCGTCGCCGTCGCGGCCACGAAGGCAGTCACCACGGATGGTGCGTAGGTGTAGGCGTTCGGCAGCCACAGATGCAGCGGAAACAGAGCCAACTTCAGGCTCAGTCCGACCGTGAGGAAGGCGAAGGCTGCCAGCACGGTGCGTGTATGCATGACCGGCTGCAGGCGTTCGGCAAGGTCTACCATGTTCAGGGTGCCCGTCATCATGTAGAGAAGACCGATACCGATGACGAAGAACGTCGCTCCAATGGTCCCCACGATCAGGTACTGGAAAGACGCCGTCAGCGCGCGTCGATCGGTTCCCATCCCGATCAAGGCATACATCGACAGAGACGATATCTCGAGAAAGACGAAGACATTGAACGCGTCTCCCGTGATGGTCATCCCCATCAGGCCCGTGAGACACAGCAAATAGGCCGTGTAGAACAGACTCGCTCGTGCCTCGGGCAATTCGGCTTCGATACTGGCAGGAGCATACAGCAGAACCACGGCCCCTATCAGCGATACAAGGATCAGTACGAAAGCATTGACCGCATCGACACGATACTCAATCCCCCAGGGTGGTTCCCAACCGCCGAGGTGATAGGATATTGGGCCGTGAGACAATACTTGCAACATCAGACCGCCTGCCATGGCCAGGCAGGCCCATGCGACGACGACGGCGAGGATCCAAACGAGTTGGCGGCGCCGCAGAATGATGCACAGGGGCGCAGCAACCATGGGCACAATGATCTGTAGAATCGGCAAATGCTGGCTGATCAAATTCATGTCTGATCCGCCAGCAGAATTTCATCATCCTCGATCGTGCCGTAGGCCTCTTTGATACGAATGATCAACGCCATGCCAACAGCCGTTGTGGCAATACCCACGACAATCGCTGTCAGGATCAGTACGTGAGGCAGGGGGTTGGAATACGCCGTGCCCGGTGCCGTCAGAATCGGCGCTGTGCCACCTGAAACCTTGCCCATCGTGATATAGAGGATGAAGACGGAGGTCTGGAATAGTGTCAGGCCCACCATTTTCTTCACCAGATTGCTCGTCGACATGACGACATAGAAACCTGTCATCATCAGAAACACGACAACCCAGTAGTTGATGAGGCCAGGCGTCATGACTTCTTACGAGCGGAGAAGATGAAGAATGTCGACGTCATCACAGTGGTCACCGTGATCCCCACACCAAGCTCAACCAGCAGAATGCCGAGGTGTTGGCCGTGTACTGGGTTATGGTGATCCAGGGCGCCGTAGTCGAGGAAGTTACCACCCAACACGATGCCGGCGACACCGGTCCCGGCATAGAGCAGAATGCCGCATGCAACAAGCAACTGCAGCGCCCGTGGGTGGACAACGCGTTTGGCTTGTTCAGTCCCGAAGATCAAGGCGTAGAGAACCAAGGCGGCGGCGAAAATGACACCCGCCTGAAAACCTCCGCCCGGGCCAAAATCACCGTGAAACTGCACATACAGGGCAAAGAGCATGAGAAAAGGAATGAACATCTTGGCGATGACCCGCAGGATCGGTTGGTTGCTCATGCTTCGCCTTCTTTCTGGCGGAAGCGCAAAGCCTGGCCGATCAGCAGGAGTACCGCGACGCCGGCCGTGAAGATGACGCAGGTCTCACCCAGCGTGTCATAGCCGCGATAGCTGGCCAGCACGGAGGTGACGATGTTTGGTACCCCGATCTCGTCACCCGAGGCTTGGATATAGCGCGGCGCGACATGTTGGTGGACCGGCGCCTGGGCGTCTCCGTAGCGGGGCATGTCGAGTGTGCCAAAGACCAGAAAGCCACCTGTGACGACGACAGCTAGCAGCGGCCAGACAATGGGCCGCTTTGACGGTTTCTCATCGGTCCCCACGATCAGCAGGGTGGCGAGCATGATGACCGTTGAAATACCAGCTCCCACGGCTGCCTCAGTAAAGGCCACATCGACAGCGTCGAGCACCGTGAACAGACCCGCCGAAACGAGGCTGTAGAAACCGGAGACGATGACGACGGCAAACAGGTTGCGCAGACGCGCGATCGTGATGGCGAGAACTGCGAGGAAGAGCAGCAGCGTAAGGTCGATGATGTCTACCATCTCGATCATCATGCGCCGCCCTGGGCTGAAGCAGCCCCTTCGTCCACCAATGGATCCTGGCCAGACATACGCGCCGCTTTGGCGATGGCATGGGTCGATGTCGGGCTCGTCAGCCACAGAATGGCGAGAATGAACAGCAGCTTCACCGTGACCAAGGTCCATCCCGCTTGCAGCATCAGACCGAAAAGGATCAGCCCCGCGCCAAGGGTGTCGGTGATGCCGGCGCCGTGCAGACGGCTGAAGAAGTCTGGCAGGCGGTGTAAACCGATGCCACCAATGATGCAGAAGAGAGATCCCAGCATCAGCATGACCCAGCTCAGAGCATCGATCGGGCTCATGCTGTTGATAGCGGACACAGGGTCCATCAGTCCGCATCCTCGGTGCTGCGCGCCAGATCACCGTATTCGATGAACTTCAGCACGGCCATGGTACCGATGAAGTTGAGGAACACATAGATCAGTGCTAAGTCGAGGAATTCAGGGCGACCTGTCAGAAAACCCAGCACGGCGATGAGTAGCACCGTCTTGGTACCTGCCATATTGACGCCAAGGATGCGATCGTACGTCGTGGGACCGAGCACGGCCCGACCAAGAGCGAGGATCATCGTGACCAATACGGCGGCCATCGTGGCGGCGAACATGCTGACTCAGCCTCCCGCGCCTTGCAGGTTGGTCACGCGACGATCCATCTCGCCCGTAAGCAGATCAGCTTCCGCTTCCGCCGTTAACGCATGGATCGTCAGTTCGTCGCCTTCGATATCGACGGTGACAGTACCGGGTGTCAGCGTGATTGAATTGGCATACACGACGCGACCCAGATCATTCTGTTGTGATGCCTTGATTTTGACCAGGCGTGGAGAGATGGGCAGACTCGGTCGAAGGATTCTCCGCGCGACATCGATATTCGACTTGACGATGGCCCAGACCAGCCAGGGGACATACAGAATGAGTCGGGGGACAAGATGGATCGGAGTGCCTTCTTCGTCAGCGATTCCCATTCGCGCCGATAACCAGGCCACGAATAGACAGGAAACGACACCGAACCCGATCGTCAGCGGCTGATAGATCCCTGACCACAACAGCCAGGTTCCGAAGAGGAGGACGATCAATGAAAGCAAGCGACCCAACAGGCAACTCCTCGGGCACAGAGTTAGAGTTTATTCGTTGGTCACGGTCATCGCCGTGTGGCGAAAAAGCCGCGACAATGTATTGGAGCCCCTGGGGGGGGTCAAGCTTTTTCGGAGCTGGTTGTCGGCGATCAACAGCCACGCTAAGTTGAGATCCTGTAGTAGGATACTTCAATCACGCAGTCATCCCCGACGATCCCTGATGGAGTAGACGACACATGACAAAGAAGAGTCCGAAAAAGCCAAAGATTCGCCACATGTGCAGCATTGGCACACTGGGCGGATATGGCGGCAAGAAGGAATGGTCCGTCGACAAGAAGCTGAAGAAAATCCGCAAGGCAGGATTCGACGGATTCCTGGGCCGCGTCCATATGCTCAGCAAGCAGCAGGTCGAGGATAGCGGATTGATCTTCGCCTGTACCACCGACATGGAGGGCGTGGATGACGCCGAGCCCAAGCTGACGGCAGTAAAGGAGCATGGCGCGCGAGTCTGCAATGTGCAGATGCTCGATCACGATACGCCGACAGCGCTTGCAGTCGAGGTTGCGCGCAAGGTCATAGACGTGGGGGCCCAGATCGATCTCGATGTCTCCATCGAGGTCCATCGGGATACCTGCACGGAGACCCCGGAGAAGACGTACGCCCTGGCTGAAGGTTATGAGCAGGCTGAAGGCAAACCATTGAAGATGACGTGGGATTTCTCCCATCCTGCGGTGGTTAAGCATCTGTCACCACCCTACTGGGATCGACTTGCGGAACGCACAGATCTCATGCGGTTGGCAAATCAATTCCACTTCCGCCCATTTAATGGCCACCACGCTCAGGTACCGGCACTGAACGCCAAGGGCAAGTTGACCCCCGAGTTCGTCGATTTCATGGTCTTCGTCGACCGCGTCCTGGAGAATTGGCTCGAAGCGGCAGAACCTGGGCAAGAGATGTTTTCCTGTCCTGAGCAGATCGGCGGTGGTTACATGCTATCGGTCTTTGGCGATCGTTTCGACGATGTAAAGACGATTCGTACGCAAATTGACAAGTCATTCAAGAAGCATCTGCGCACCTGGGCAAAGGCCAACGGGTGAGTGACGCTGAACCGAATCAGCACCCACGCGTCTTCTTGCTCGATCCGCAGCAGTTGCCACACACCCGCAGTCGGGTTATTGAGGTGGATGAGGCGTTGGAGGCGGCAGATCGACAGCTGTTGGAGGATGCTGAGTTGGCCATGGGAGCAGGGCCTTTCAGTGTTGTCGACAAGGAAGTCGCATCACCCAGTGGCGACGAGCACGACTATGTCAGTCACAGCCCCTACTGGTGGCCGGATCCGGAGGCAAAGGATGGTCTGCCCTTTGTTCGCAAAGACGGGGAAGCCAACCTCGATCGCGAGAAGGCCGACCGCGAGGCACTTGCCGGTCTCATCAGCACGTCCAATACCCTCGGACTCGCTTATTACCTGAGCGACCACGAACGCTTCGCCCAGCACCTGGCACGGCTCGTGCGCACGTGGTTCGTCGATCCGTCGACGCGGATGAATCCGCACCTGCAATTTGCCCAGGCGATTCCCGGTGTCTGCGAAGGGAGCAGTGCCGGCATCATCGACACGGCTCAATTGCCCAGCGTACTCGATGCGGTGGCACTGATTGCTGCTTCAACGGCCTGGTCTTCGGACGACGACGACCAACTTCGACAGTGGTGCAAAGCCTTCCTCTCCTGGCTCACACAGAGCGAGGTGGGCCGCGAAGAAGCGGCCAAACCAGATCACCACGGGACGTGGTACGACGTCCAGGTGCTGGCGCTGGCGGCCTTTCTAGATGATCGGCAAACGGGACAACGCATCGCAGCTGCCGCTGCAGCACGGATCGATTCTCAAATCGATCCCGACGGGTCGCAGCCACAAGAATTGCAGCGCACGAAATCCCTCAGCTACTGTGTGATGAATCTGCTTGGTTTCTGCGACCTGGCGACATTGGCTGCTCACTTCGGGGCAGATCTGTGGCAGCATGAGGGTCCCGGGGGGAGATCGCTCAGAAAGGGGGTTCGCTTCTTGGTCGATACAGCGATCGACAGCGAGTGGCTGCATCCGCAGATCGAGCCATTCGACTATAGCCACTTTCTGCCCTTGTTGCGTCGCACCGCGATTGCCCTCAATGAGCCAGAATTCGAAGCACGTATTCTCAAGCTGCGAGACGTCGAGCCCGCAGCTGACCGAACTCAGCTTCTTTACCCCTCTGTGTAATCACTGCATCTCCTATCGACGTGGGCCGGTGGTATGAACCCAGAAATTCATGAGGATCTGATTCTCCGATTGGATCTGGTAGATGCCCGCGAACCTGTGTTGCAGGCGCTGCTGCCGGAAACTGAGCGCAGGAGCAGAGTAATGGCCCAGGCGCAACAGGGGCCGACAGACGGGCCTTTGGCGGGGTGCCTGGTTGGTGTGAAAGACATTCTGCACGTGGATGGCTTACCGACGGAGGCTGGGACGCAACTGCCGTCATCTTTGTTTCGTGGCGCTGAAGCCTCCTGCGTACGCCTCCTGCGGACAGCGGGGGCCGTTGTGCTGGGCAAAACCGTGACAACGGAGTTCGCATATTTCGAGCCCGGCCCGACGACAAATCCCCACGATGCAGGGCATACACCCGGAGGCTCTTCCAGTGGCTCGGCTGCTGCCGTCGCCGCCGGTTACTGTCAGATTGCATTGGGAACACAGACCGTCGGTTCCGTGATTCGTCCTGCCGCCTTCTGTGGAGTCTTCGGCTTCAAGCCAACGTACGGGCGCATTGCCACGGATGGTCTGCTGCTCTGCTCGGCGTCCGTCGACACGATCGGGTTATTTGCGCCTGATGCTACCTTGATGGAACGGGCGGCGTCGGTCATTGTCGATGGCTGGTCGCCGGATGTCGACAGGCGAGGGAGACCCTTGCTGGGGGTCCCTATGGGGGCCTACCTCGATCAGGCCTCTGCTGAGGCGAGAGATGCCTTTGAAAGACAGTTGTCGCAGTTGCAACAGGTTGGGATCGAAATACGTGAGATCGATGGTGTACTAGAAGACATCGAGCCCATCAATCTGCGTCACAGCCACATGCAGGCAGCGGAGATGGCAGCGGAACACGCGCTGTGGATGGACCAGTATCTCGATGACTATCGCCCCCGGACACGGGAACTCCTGCAGCGTGGCCGACAGGTGTCAGCGCAGCAGCTTGCTGCCGGTCGAGCTGGCCGCAGCGACCTGCGGCAACGACTGGAAGCGCAGATGACAGAGCACGGCATCGATGCCTGGGCGTGCCCTGCGGCGACGGGCCCTGCACCTGCAGGCCTTGAGTCCACGGGAGATCCTGTGATGAATTTGCCGTGGACACATGCAGGGTTGCCCGCCGTCAGTATCCCCGCAGGACAGGTTGGACACTTGCCCATTGGCCTGCAGGTAGTGGCCGCTTCGAATCGCGACGAGACCTTGCTCAAATGGACGCAAGTCCTGGCATCGGCATTGTGGCCCCTCAATGAAGAATGAAGCAATGACAAAAGGCCCAACACATGAATGACGAACAGAAGTATCTCTTCGATCTCCAAGGTTATCTGGTCATGGATCAGGTGGTCAGTACAGACATGCTGGCAGCAGCCAATACCGCCCTCGACCGCTACGAATCGATGGCTGAATCTGACTATCCCACACCTCTGCAGCTGGGCCAGGATCGCAGTCCGGAGAATCTGTATATCTCGAACATCATCGAAGGCGATGATGCCTTCCTGCCGTTCATGGACGTGCCCCCAATTCTGGATGCAGTCGAGACGATCACGGGCGGCCCCTATCGTCTCAATCACACGTACACGATCTATCGCTGGGGTGGGGGAGTGACGCGCCTGCACATGCACGGAACACCGATCATTCCCAAGTGTCAGTACCATTGTCGCGGCGGACAGATGGTTTCCACGTTGACGAAGGTTGTGTTCCCCATGCTGGACTGCGATGAAGAGGATGGCTGTTTCGCCGTCATCCCAGGAGCCCACAAGAGCAACTTTGCCAAGCCGTGGGGACCGGAACCTGAAGACAATCCGCCACTACAAGCGGTTCCGGCGAAGGCGGGGGATGCCATCATCTTTACAGAAGCTCTCACGCACGGATCGACGGTCAACGTTTCCAGCCGTCCGAGACGAACTCTATATTTCTGCTACTCTATCGGTTACATGCCCGACTGGGGTGGGCAGGGGCTGGTCTTCAGTGATGGTTTCAGTGATCGTCTGTCTGCACCTCGCCAGGAACTGATTTCTCTCAAATAGTAATGCCGGATCGTGCGTTCGAAGAGCGCCTGTCTCCAGGAGAACCGAGTGCCATGTTGAGTCAGCAACAGATCGATCACTACCAGGACAAGGGATATCTCGGCGTCGAGGGGGTGTTCTCAGCCCAGGAAGTTGCCGAGTTGCAACGGGTGACGGACGAATTTGTCGAGAAGTCCCGCGAGGTGACACAGCACACGGCGGAGTATGATCTGGAACCCGATCATACACCTGAGATGCCGAAGTTGCGCCGACTCAAGAGTCCGGTAACGAGTCATCCCGTCTACGAGGCGGCTCTGCGCAACGACAAGGTTCTCGACATTGTCTCGCGGCTGGTGGGCACCGAAGCGGTCCGCTACAATGGCAACAAGCTGAACATGAAGTCCGGTGGTTTCGGCTCTCCTGTAGAATGGCATCAGGACTGGGCGTTTTATCCTCACAGCAACGACGATCTACTGGCCGTCGGCATCTGTATCGACGCCATGTCAGAAGAAAATGGATGTCTGATGGTGATGCCGGGGTCACACAAAGGGCCGGTTCTCGACCATCACCAGGACGGACACTTTGTGGGCGCCGTGACGGATCCCGACTTTGACGACAGTGCTGCAGAGAAG
>Ga0233428_1003143_pt1 | contig 14509 bp, 13 predicted proteins | sample SI_118_April2016_4_FD_179890 | JGI IMG/M metagenome (GOLD analysis project Ga0233428, IMG submission 179890) | Seawater microbial communities from Saanich Inlet, British Columbia, Canada - SI_118_April2016_120_MG | ecosystem: Environmental > Aquatic > Marine > Inlet | place: Canada: British... | reverse complement strand
TGAATTATATTTCAAAAATTAAAGAAAAATGAAAATTCAACCTATTAAGGCTCTTTTATTTATGAAAGAGGATTCAGAAAGGGTGCCCAATAAAAATTTAAGAGACTTTAATGGGCGTCCTCTATTCCACTGGATATTAGAGACCCTATCGAAATCAAAATATATAGAAGAAATAGTGATTAACACTGATTCAGATCGTATAGCAGAAGATTCTTCTAAATTGTTTAATGCAACCATTCATAACCGGCCAGATCATTTATTAGAATTAGAAAGTGATGAACCATATCAATTATTAAGTCATGATTTAAAAATTATAGAAGGAGAGTATTTCCTAAATACTCACAGTACCAATCCTTTACTCAAAATAAAATCCATAAATAAAGCTATTGAGATTTTTTTTAGAAATTTAGATACTTTTGATTCATTGTTTTCAGCTACAAAGTTCCAAAAAAGATTTTACTATCAAGATTGTAAACCAATAAATCATGATCCGAGAAATTTAATTAAGACACAAGGATTGGATGCTATTTTTGAAGAAGATTCATGTATTTATTTATTTACTCGTAAAAGTTTTTTTGGTAATCTTAATCGCATAGGAAAACAACCAAAATTATTTCCTATAGAAAGGGTTGAATCTATAGATATAGATAATGAATTTGATTTCATATTTGCAGAATCATTGATGAAACAACGAATAGAGAGTAGTAATCATGTTAAATAACAAATCCATTCTAATAACCGGTGGCACAGGATCTTTTGGTAAGAAATTTATCAAAACTATTCTTGATAAGTATAAACCGAAAAAAGTAATTGTATATAGTCGTGATGAACTAAAGCAATATGAAATGCAGCAAAAGTTTCCAGACACCTCTGGTTCTCCAATGCGATATTTTATTGGGGACGTAAGAGATTATCATCGTCTAAAAATGGCAATGACTGGTGTAGATGTGGTGATACATGCCGCTGCATTAAAACAAGTACCTGCGGCAGAATACAATCCGTTTGAAGCAGTTAAAACAAATATTATTGGAGGACAAAACGTCATTGATTCGGCCATTTCCCAAGGTGTAGAGAAAGTTATTGCTTTAAGTACGGATAAGGCGGCTGCACCCATAAATCTCTATGGCGCCACAAAGCTTGCTTCAGATAAGTTGTTTGTTGCCGCAAATAATTATTCTGGGGAAAACAATATTAAATTTTCAGTTGTCCGTTATGGAAATGTAATGGGAAGCCGTGGCTCTGTGATCCCCTTTTTTCAGAGCAAGATGGGCACAGGTTTATTACCCATTACAGATGAACGCATGACTCGTTTTAATATCACCTTGCAGAATGGGGTTGATTTTGTATTACAATGTTTGGATAAAATGTGGGGTGGCGAACTTTTTGTACCAAAAATTGCCTCTTACAACATATTAGATGTAGCAAAAGCTATTGCACCAGAATGTAAATATGAAATGGTTGGTATCCGTCCAGGAGAAAAATTGCATGAAGAAATGATTACTGAAACAGATGCTTTAAATAGTGTAGAATTTGAAAAGTATTTTGTGATTTTACCATCAACTGAATTGTGGGATATTGATCAATTTAGAAAAGAGAGTAATTCATCTGTTGGTAAAATGTGTGAGTTTGGTTTCTCTTATAATAGTGGCACGAATAAAGATTTCCTTACTGTGAATGAATTAAAGGAATTGATTAAAAACCATATTTAAAGTGATTTCTTACGGAAAACAATCAATAAACCAAACTGATATTGATGCAGTTGTAAGAATTTTAAAGGGCGATTGGCTTACCCAAGGCCCTGCGGTTAATACTTTTGAAAATGATTTGCAGAATTATTTTGGAGCAAAATTTGCATGTGCGGTATCTAATGGTACGGCAGCCCTTCATTTATCCGGTTTAGCATTGGGCTGGCAACCAAATGATATTATTATCACAATTCCCATTACTTTTTTGGCTACTGCTAATTGTATTGTTTATGCCGGTGCTACACCTGATTTTGTAGATATTGACCCCAAAACATATACTATTGACCCAAACCTTGTAGAGGAAAAGGTAAGGGCTTATAAATTAAATGGTAAAACAATAAAAGCAATTATAGGGGTGGATTATGCAGGACATCCTTGTGACTGGAAAGCATTAAGAGAGATAGCTGATAAATATGAAATACAATTGGTAAATGATAATTGTCATGCTTTGGGTGCAAAGTACTATGATGATATACAGTATGCAGTGAAATATGCAGATCTTGTAATTCAAAGTTATCACCCGGTTAAGCACCTTACCACTGGTGAAGGCGGAGCAGTTTTAACCAATAATTCAGAGCTTGATGAAAAAGTCAGATGCTTGAGGACTCACGGTATTACTAAAGATAATTCAAAATTTAGCATTCAAAATTCAACATTAAATGAACCCTGGTATTATGAAATGCATGAAGTGGGCTACAATTATCGTATTACCGACTTTCAATGTGCATTGGGATCCAGTCAACTGAAGAAGTTGGATAGCTTTATTCAAAAAAGATGTAAAATTGCTAAACAATACGATGATTCATTTGCTAATATAGAAAACTTAAAAACACCTAAAGTTCAAAGCAAGGCTGAACATTCTTACCATCTTTATCCCTTGCAAATTAATTTTGAAAAAATACCTTTAACAAAAGTGCACTTCTTTGAAAAAATGAAAAATGCGGGGATCAACCTCCAAGTCCATTATATTCCGGTTCATTTGCAGCCTTTTTACCAAAAGAAATTTGGCTTTAGAAAAGGTGATTATCCCATTTCAGAGCGTTTTTATCAAAATGAATTATCTTTGCCTATTTACCCTAATTTATCAGATAAGGATGTATCTTTAGTAATTGATAATGTATTGGAAGCAACTTCAACATGAATGTAGCTGTGATACCAGCCCGTGGTGGGAGTAAGCGTATTCCTCGGAAAAACATCAAAGAATTTTGTGGTAAATCCATGATAGCTTGGCCCATAGATTTCACCAAACAAAGCAATTTATTTGATCATATTCTGGTTTCCACCGATGATGAAGAAATTGCAGAAATATCTAAGTCTTGCGGTGCAGACGTGCCCTTTATGCGGCCAGCAGAACTTTCAGATGATTATGTTGGAACAGCAGAAGTAATAGCCCATGCAGTTTCCTGGATGCATGAACAGGGTTGGCAGGTGGACGCAGTTTGCTGTATATATGCCACATCGGTTTTTCTGAACAAGGATGATCTTGTAAAAGGATTTGAAGCATTAAATACAGGTAAATGGAAATATGCATTTTCTGTAACGGATTTTGAATACTCAATTTTTCGTTCATTTAAAGAAATTCCGAGTGGTGGCGTAGAAATGTTCTTTTCAGAATACTTTAAAAAGCGTTCACAGGATTTGCCAATAGCCTTGCATGATGCGGCACAGTTTTATTGGGGAAAGCCGGATGCTTGGCTAAGTAGTCTTAAAATGTTTGAGCGCCATTCATACCCGGTTATTATTCCGCGATGGAGAGTGCAAGATATTGATACGGAAGATGACTGGAAACGAGCTGAACTACTTTTTACAACTCAAATGTTAACTAATTGAATAGATTTAATGGATGATCCAAGACTATCGGGTAATTGCAAAAATAGGATTAGGAAGAAACTTAACTGTTTTTTACACACCAATATCATCATAATAATTCAAAATGACTGATTATTATTACAAATGTCTTCCTAGAAGATATTATGAGCATGGTGATTACACATTAGAAGCTGTTCAACCAGAACATATTGAAAAAATAAGAATATGGCGTAATGAACAAATGGATGTTTTAAGGCAACCAAAGCCAATATTGAAAGAACAACAAATTCAGTATTACGAAAAACATATTTGGTCAGAATTAAAATCTAACCAGCCCAAAAATATTTTACTTTCATATAAGCATCAAAATATATTAATTGGTTATGGTGGTTTAGTGAATTTGTCATGGGTAGATAAAAGAGGAGAAATGTCATTCTTGCTTGATAGTAGTATAGTCGAAAATGACAACCATCGTAATATATATATGTCAAATTTTATTACATTAGTTAAAAATATTTGCTTTAATCAACTATCCTTTAATCGACTATATACTGAAACATTTGAGTTTAGAAAGTTTCATATTAAGGTTTTATGTAATAATGGGTTTAAAGAAGAAGGATGCATGAGGCAGCATGTATATGTAGACAATCAATATTATGACTCAATATTACACTCAATAATTAAGGATGTTGCCTATGGATAGGAAAAGAATATTTATCAGCGGTGGTGCTGGAGTAATTGGTAGGGAGATGGTAAAGCGTTATATTAAGAAAGGTGACACAGTAATGGTTGGGGATTTGTTGCCAATCCCAAATGAATTTTCCCAAGGAGTTTTATATAGACAGGGTGATTTAAACTATATTACTCAACAAGAGTTGGATAGTTTTAATCCTGAAGTATTTGTTCACCTTGCTGCAACGTTTGAAAGGTCGGATGAAACTTATGAACATTGGGAAGAAAATTTTTTACATAATATAAAATTAAGTAATCATTTGATGACTTTAATGAGAAACGTACCTGCTTTAAAACGGGTAGTGTTTGCATCAAGTTATTTAATATATAATAAAGACCTATATAATTTTACTGAACCGCAACAGATTCCTATTAGGCTAAAAGAGGAAGATGAGATAATACCGCGAAATCTTACTGGCATGGCAAAACTTGCTCATGAAATTGAATTGGAATTTTTATCTAAATTTAAATTAGATAAATTCACTTCAATATCAGCGAGAATATTTAGAGGATATGGGAAAGGTTCTAAAGATGTTATTTCACGGTGGATTAGGGACGCAATAAGTGGTGGACCAATTACTGTATATAATCATGAAGGAATATTTGACTATATCTATGCAGGAGATACTGCAGAAGGATTAATTAGGCTTTCTCAAATAAATGAGACTGGTGCGGTTAATCTTGGAACTGGTCGTTCAAGATCCGTCGAAGATATAGTTTCAATACTTAAGCAATGTTTCCCTGAATTAAAAATTAAATATAGTGATTCTGATTCATTGTTTGAATCATCTGAAGCCCATATTGAGAAATTAAAGACATTAATTGACTGGTCTCCAAAATTTGATTTGGAAGAAACAATTCAAATTCTTATTGATTATGAGAAAAAATATAATAACTCCTTGATAAAACATTCAAATGTTTTAATCACAAGTATTTCAAAAAAAATCCCCCTTATCAATGCTGTAAAAAAGGCCGTTAATAAAATAAATAAATCCATTAAGGTTTTCGGTGGAGATTCAAATAATTTATGTATTGGGAAATATTTTATTGATGAATTTTGGGAGATGCCCAAAATAGATGAATTGCCAGTTGAAGCGTTGATTAACTTTTGCAAAGAAAACGATATCGGATTAATTATACCAAGTAGAGATGGGGAATTAGAATATTTTTCTTCTGTAAAAAATCAACTACAACAGGAAGGTATATATGTGAAAATCTCAGGAAAAGAACGCACTCTCTTATGTTTAGATAAATTGCATTTTTCACAAGTAAAAAGAATACATGCCATACAAACTTCAGAAAGTATTGATCACATTAATTCGAGCAGATATGTAGTTAAAGAAAGGTTTGGCGCTGGTTCTGAAAAAATTGGTATCAATCTTGATAAAAAAAATGCGTTAGCCCATGGGGTAAACTTGCAAAACCCTATTTATCAACCTTTCATTGCTGGTTATGAGATTAGCGTTGATGCGTATGTATCTGTTGAAGGAAACGTTAAGGGTATTGTAATGAGAAAAAGAGATACTGTTATTAATGGTGAGTCACAAGTGACATCATCTTTTCGTGATGAAAAGATGGAAGGAGAGTTTAAGCGTATATTAGATGCACTTAATTTATATGGTCATGTAATCCTTCAAGCTATTATTTCCGATAATGGTGAATTATTTGTGGTTGAATGCAATCCGCGTTTTGGAGGGGCTTCTACGCTTTCGGTTCATATAGGATTAGATTCGTTTTATTGGGCCTATTTAGAATCGATGAAAGTTTCAATAGATGATTATCCATTTATTAGAAGTCAAAAAGAAGCAAAACAGGTTAGATACCCCCATGATTTTTATATATGATATTAATTTTTGATATGGATGATACACTTTATGATGAATCAACTTATGTGGAAAGTTCATTTAGGGCAGTTGCCAAATATTTATTTGAAAAATATGCTTTGCCAAAAAAGACTCTATTAAAAGATTTAATTCAGGTTTTAAACGAACATGGTCGAGGTCATGTCTTTGATGAGGTGTTGATTAAAAACAAAATATATACCAAAATAGAAGTGAAAAAATGTTTGTCTATTTATAGAAATAATATTCCAAAAATAACCTTATTTGACGAAGCCAAAGATGCTTTGGACAGGCTTAATGGATATCCGAAATATCTTGTAAGTGATGGGAATAAACTTGTTCAATCAATTAAAGCCAATGCCTTGGGTACGAAAATATATTTCAAAAAAATACTATTAACTCATCGGTATGGGACCAAATATGCAAAACCTTCTACTTATTGTTTTAATTTAATAAAGAAATTAGAAAAATGTAATTGGAACCAAATGGTTTATGTTGCGGATGATCCGAATAAGGATTTTGTTAATCTGAACCCGTTGGGAGTAAAAACAATTAGAGTTCTCACAGGGCGTTTTAAGAACCAAAAATCTAAGAAGGGTTATGATGCAATTTTTCATATAAATAATCTTTCTGAATTATTGCCACTTTTAGGAATATCAAAATAATGAATATCTCAATAAAAGAAAAAAAAATCGGTTTAAATCATAAGCCCTTCATTATTGCCGAAATGTCTGGAAATCACAACAAGTCTTTGGAAAGAGGACTGGAAATCGTGGAAGCCGCCGCCAGAACTGGCGCACATGCCTTGAAAATTCAAACGTATACTGCGGATACAATAACTCTAGATATTAAGACAGATGAATTTTTCATTGAAGATAAGAATAGTCTCTGGAAAGGTAAATCATTATACGAACTTTATGAGGAAGCCTATACCCCTTGGGAATGGCACGAACCTATTATGAAGCATGCCAATGAATTGGGTATGGTTTGTTTTAGCACTCCATTCGATGATACGGCAGTAGATTATTTAGAAGATTTAAATATGCCTGCGTATAAAATTGCTTCATTCGAGAATACTCATTTACCTTTAATCAAAAAGGTAGCATCCACTGGTAAGCCTATGATCATCTCTACCGGGATGGCAAGTGTTGCCGAAATGGATGAAATGGTTCAGACCATTCGTGATGCCGGTTGTGAACAGTTTATTTTACTTAAATGCACAAGTACTTATCCCGCAACCCCGGGGAATAGCAATGTTTTAACGATTCCGCACATGCGGAAATTATTTAATTGTGAAGTAGGTTTGTCTGATCATACGATGGGAATTGGTGCATCAGTAGCAGCGGTTGCTCATGGAGCTACAGTAATTGAAAAACATTTTACATTAAATCGTGCGGATGGAGGTGTGGATTCCGCATTTTCAATGGAACCGGAGGAGATGAAACAATTAGTTATTGAAACCGAACGGGCTTGGCAGTCATTGGGAGCAGTAAAATACGGCCCTGCTGAAGCTGAAAAGTCCTCAATGAAATTTCGTCGCTCACTTTACATCGCACAGGATATGAAAGCTGGTGATGTGCTAAATGAGACCAATTTGCGTATTGTTCGCCCAGGGTTGGGTTTGGCGCCGAAATATTACGATGTAATTTTAGGCAGAAAAGTGAATAAGGGTGTGAAGATGGGGACGGCGGTTGATTGGGGAATAATATATTAAAATAATTTCTTTTCTTATTTAAATGAAAGTTTGTTTAATAGTAGATAATCCGAAACGGGATTTAGATGGTCTTGTTTTAGTAGGTTGGCATTTAATGAAAAAGGGGATTGATGTTGTTTTCGTCCCCATGTATGAATGGCATGAAGTGTTTTTTATTAAACCAGATTTAGTTCTCGTAAACTATACTCGGTTAGCAAACAATAAATTGATTTCCAGATGTAAAAAATTAAATATAGCAGTTGGTGTTCTTGATACTGAAGGAGGCATTCTACAAAGTGTAGAAGATTATTTCAAAAAAGCATTGAGTTACGCAAAAGACGTTGATTTATATTGTACATGGGGTAAAAAACAATATGATGCAATTATAAATCAAAAATTATTAGTTGAATCTAAAGTTGCATTAACAGGGTGTCCAAGATATGATTTTGGAAATAAACCTTGGAATGAGATTTTATTAAATAATGGAATTAATAATAAAAGAAAAGTGGTTCTTATTAATACAAATTTTTCTTTTACAAATCCAAAATATAACACCCCTGATAAAGAATTAAACCAATTGATCGAAAGGGAAGGTTATGATGAACAATACGCAAAGGAACTTTTTGCACAAACTATTAAAACGAATGAAAAATTTAATGAAGTAATATTAAAGCTTTCAAATGATTTCCCGGAAATTGACTTTATAATTAGACCACATCCCTTTGAAAATATTGAACAATATATAAATTTAATAAAAGGGCAAAAAAATATTTTGGTAAAACAAGAAGGAACTGTTTTTTTCTGGATCGCCAAAAGTAAATTATTAATACATCAAAACTGTTCAACAGCAATTGAATCTATACTTATGGGAGTAGAACCACTAAATTTAAAATTTATTAGTGGTCCACTTTTAAGACAGCCTGTAAGTGAAATGGTAAGTCAAAATATTGATTCATATGATCAGCTATATGGAAGAGTAAGTAAAATTAATTACAATGAAAAATTATCTGTTTCAACTTCTAATCAAAAAGAGAGATCTCGACTAATTGAAGATTGGTTTTACAAATCGGATGGTAATGCTTCCGAACGGGTTGCAAATAATATTGGAAGTGTATTAATAAAACGGTCTAAAAAAAGAATAAAAGTTAATAAATATCTACTCAAAATGTATAAAATAACTTTAAAGCAAAGAGAGTATAAAAAACTAATTTTACAATTGATCTTTCAAATATTTGGTGCATCTGGATTAAAAATTATTAAAAGTATATTCATGCCTATTGATAGACAGAGAGATATTGGCGAAAAAAATATTTCAATTAAAAAAGTGAAAGATTTAATAATTCAATTATCGACACAAGATAGTGTTAAAGTAAAGTATACAATTGTTCCATATAAAAATTCTAGATTTAATTCTTTTTTACTGAAAAAGTAGAAAATATAACGAAAGGTAATTTCAAGAAACTAATAAAGAATTTAGATTTAGCAATGAATTGATGCAGTTTTGCATGCAAAATAATATACAGTTTTTGATTTATTACCCAATTTATCTAGATACAGTGCCGATGATCTATATTATGATTTTGTGCATTATAGTGTTCATGGGCATTATGTAGTTGTAGAATCAATAAGAGAAAATAAATAAATTAAATAATTATTAAGAATTATGAATAAAAATAATAAAACTATCATTTTTTCTACTTTAGCATTTAACCAAACCTTATTTTATGTAAAAATTGCTAAAAAATTAATTAAAAATGGATTCGATGTAAAATTTATTTCTTTTCATCAGAGAAGTAATAAATATATAACACAAAACAATTATGAAGTTTTTGATGTATTTAAATATCAAAAAAAGACTTCTGAGGCTGATTATCTAAGAATCGAAAAAAAATATAATATTAATCTAAATAGGTTGATATCTCACGAAAAGTATTTCTATAGAGAATCATCATCTAACAAAATTTTGAAAAAAGTAACAAATTATTTTTTTACAATAGAACGTATATTAGACAAAATTGAAAAAGATTTTAATGGTAAAATAACCATAGTACATGAATTAGGTGGGGTGTCAGCAATTCAAGTACTTTTTCAAATATCGCAATATAGAAAACTAGATAATTTATTTCTTGAACCATCATTTATTAAAAATAGAATATTTATATTAAAAAACATGATGAATGCGCTACAATTAAATTTAGCAACTACTGACGCCATAAGGGATGAAGTAAAGGAATATTTAGAATTAACAATCAAAAACAAGGAGATTGTAGTACCAGAAAAAGATAAATGGCGTCATGGAAGTACATTTCAAATAGTTGCAAATGTTAGATGGTATAAAAGGTTGGTTGAGAAAACTTTTGATAAATATATATGGGGCTATAAAGAAGAGTTCAATTATATTTTAAATTGGGTTACTCAGCATATTCGTATGATTATTAATCGTATTCGAATTCTGCCTCATTATGGGAAAATACAATATAAATATATTTATTTTCCACTTCATGTCCCAGCAGATATGGCTTTAACAGTTAGGGCGCCTGAACTATTGGACCAATATACACTTATAGACTATCTAGCAAGAAGTATTCCCATTACACATAAATTAGTAATAAAAGAACATCCTGCTTTTGTGGGAGGAACAGAGTATAACAGGATAGTTAGTTTATTGAAAACTCATGATAATATAATTTTATCACGACCCATTAATAATTTTGATGTTGTTAATAATTGTGATTTGCTAATTACTATAAACTCAAAAGCAGGGGTGGAGGCAATCATTTGTGGAAAACCAGTGATTGTATTAGGAGACGCATTTTATAAAAACGCACCATTAGTTTCCTATATAGATGATATCTCCAAACTTAAAGACGCAATTCCTTCGTCAATTAAATTATGTGAAAAAAATATACCCGAAACACAGATTGAAAACTTTATACAAGCAATATGGGATAATTCTATACTTGGCGAAATCTATAGCTTGCATGATGAGAATATCAATAATATTTCAAATTCCTTGATTAAATTCATTTCATAGTTGAAGATTAGTTCAATTATAATAATACTCCTTTCACTTAATTTGCTGCACTGGCCGAATATGATTCTGCATGTTAATTATTTTACATATATGTTTTTAAAAAATCCTCTCATTATATTAACTCTGCTGTTTTCAATATTATATGCTTATCGCTATATAAAACCCTTCATATTTATGGGTATAATTTTGTTATTGATTGGTATTAATTATACGATCATCAATAGTTTATTTATCCATTCTTATGTATTGAAGGCAATATTTTTTACATTTATTTGCGCAGTATTCTTGAAGGATTCTAAAATAATTTATTCTATAAATAAATTCGCTCTTTACTTTTGTACTTTCTTAAGTGTTCAAGCTTTATTGGTCTATTTGGTACAAATTGCTGGTTTTCAACTAAACTATGAAAATTGGGAAATAATAAAAGCCAATAGGTCTGTAGAATTTAATATTTTGTATGGTGTTAAAATGTTTGAGGGGTATTTTCGTGCTACTTCTTATTTTACTGAATCTAATAGGTTTGGTTATTTTTTAACACCTTCATTATTTATTAGCCTCTATTATGCAAAAAGAAATATAATGTATTTGTTTAGTACAGTAGTTATAGCGTTGGCCATATTTATAACTTTTTCGGTTGCATCGTTAATATCCGTTTGTTTAGGGCTATTAATATATTTTAGGAATAATCGCAATATACTTAAAAAACTAATTTTGTCAGTATTTCTCACGCCATTTATCTATCTAATTTTTTCAAGTAATATTGATTTTTTTACTTTTATGTTTGATAAATCAGGGTCTTATAAATTGAGAATAGTTGGCATAATTAATAGAGTATTTGTTATTATTGATCATCCATTTGGGATACCTGAAGGTCCGTTGGTTCCTATGGCTGGTTTATTAGAAGGTGGGAATTCTACAATTGCCTTGTTGTTTTGGGCGCAGTATGGAGGAATTCAAACTGTATTACTTTTTATACCACTTATATTTTTATGGTTTAAATCAATTGTTCGGTTGGTTAAGCCTGACGATGAATACTTATTATTAGTTGGTATTGGAGGGCTATGTTTTTTCCTTCAACAGTCATTTTACGGAACTTATTATGAATATTATTTTTTGATCATCATGGCGATGATTTCTGCATTATCTTATAGTATAAAAATAAATAAAAAGAAAAATATCAAACACATGAATTCAATCGTCAATTATGCTTATTAGTATTATAATGCCTAATTACAATGGGGGGAAATATATTGGATCCTCAATAAACTCTGTAATTAATCAAACTTATAGAAATTGGGAATTAATTATTGTGGATGATTGTTCTACTGATAATTCCGCTCCGATAATTGAAAATTATTCACAAAATGATAATAGAATAAAAAGTATTATACTTGAAAATAATAGTGGCACTCCCGGTGTACCAAGAAATAAGGGGTTGGAAAGGGCAAAAGGTGAATTTATAGCTTTTTTAGATTCTGATGATATATGGCATCCTCAAAAACTTAAAATCCAAGTTAATTTTTTGTTGAAACATGTAGCAGATTTTTGTTTTACTCAAGTTTTACCTTTTAAAAATGACTCAGAATATAAATTAAGGTTTATTAAAAAAATAAATCCAAAAGAAATAACTTTTAACACGCTAAATCATGGGCGGTTATTGTATAAAAATATAATTAAAAGTGGTTCTAGCGTTTTGGTTAAGGAAAAAACAATTGGTACGGTACGTTTTAATGAAGACCCTAAATATAAAGGAATTGAAGATTATTTGTTTTGGCTTAATTTACATCAATCAGCTGTATCTGAAAGTTACCAAATAAATAACTACCTTGTGGCATACCGATTGTCAGATACATCAATTTCCAGATCAAAGTTATTTATGTTTAGGCAAAATATTAGACTCTATCATAATTATATGATAAATGGAAAACCTCTTTGGTTAGGGTATCAAATATATTATTTGATAATGTATGTTATTTTATCAATATTTTATCTTATCAAATACAAAATTATTAAAATATTAATTAATAGAAAAATTAATAAAATGTAAATATGATGTGTATATTTTAGGCGCAATAATATATGGAAGATTGCTATGTTTATGAAATCAATATATAATAAAATTAAATATAATTTATCTCGCGGTGGCTATATACACAGAAATCAAGAGTCACGTATTTTACTTTTATTAAGAATGATAAGAGTTGCCCTAACTCCAAGTACAATGACGTTGACCTCAACTCTTCGAAATGGTGTTAAAATACGAGGTAAAAATATGGCGGGTTGGGGCGGACGGGGGATTTATATATATCGAGATGATATTGAACCAGAATTAAAACTTTTGCCTAAGCTTTTACCAAAAAATGGAGTGCTAATTGATATTGGGGCAAATGTTGGAGTTTACTCACTGTCGGCCGCTAAGATAGTGGGAATTCAAGGAAAAGTAATTGCGATTGAACCCTTTCCTAAAATTTTTTCAAGACTTTGTGATAATGTTTCCTTGAATGGTTTTGAAACAATTATTCGAACTCGTAATTTTTGTATTGATGATAAGACTGGTCCAAATATATTATGGATGAATTTCAATCGCCCTGTTGCTTTTTCACTAATTAAAATTGGAGATGCTTCGGGTATTCCAGTTTTGAGCATCAGGTTAGATGATCTTCTGAAATGGGAAAACTTAGATCATGTTGATTACATAAAAATTGATGCTGAAGGAGCTGAATCTAATATTTTGATTGGGGCAGAAACAACTCTTAGAAAATTTCGACCTATAATTCAAGTAGAGGGTTTTAATAATTCAATAACCAAGCAATTAAAACAATACAAAGCGTTGCAAGTTTCAAAAACACGAAATACAATATTTATTCCAGAAGAAAAATATAATATATTGTCTGATATTTTTGATGATCAATGGTCGTTAATTAATTAAATGTTTAATTATTATAAAATAGTGATGTAGGGATTAATTTATTTAATGTCTGTTAATTTAATTATAGGTGGTTCTGGTTTTATAGGTCAGCATTTGATTCAAGCGCTTGCAACTCACTATATAAATCTGGATATTATAAAAACTGAAAATAATTATCAATATTCCAATGTAAAGAACCCGATTGATATAAAATTAGATGAAAAAATAGATATAATTTACAATTTAGCTGCCATCCATACAACGCCAGGTCATAAATATCATGAGTATTTTGAAACCAACATCAAAGGCGCAGAAAACATCTGCAATTTTGCACGCAAGGAGAATATAAATTCCATAGTACTTACCAGTTCTATAGCCCCTTATGGCACATGGGAAGAAGCAAAAACAGAAAAGTCTCTTCCCGTGCCTACCAGTGCTTATGGCAGTTCAAAACTGGTGGCAGAAGAAATTCACAAACGTTGGCAAGCAGGAAAACCGGGCGAAAGGAAACTGATTATCGTACGTCCTGGCGTAGTATTTGGACAAAATGAGGGTGGTAATTTTACCAGATTATTTCGTGCAATGAAAAAAAGAAGGTTTTTCTATCCCGGAAGAAAAGACACAAAAAAAGCAGCCATTTATGTAAAAGATTTAGTTAGGCTCATGTGTGAAATGACAGAAAAAGAAAAACCGGGAGTGCATATCTATAATACAGTTTACGCTCCATGTTATACAATTGAAGAAATT